>OGDB01000155.1_pt1 | contig 23183 bp, 9 predicted proteins | sample 1570361 | NCBI WGS metagenome assembly OGDB01 (sample SAMEA2582173, study PRJEB24529) | metagenome | biome: Human gut stool | place: China | collected 2011 | reverse complement strand
CTGAAAGATTACGCTTTCCGTGAAGCGGCATATGTGTTCTATCGTAATGGTCTTTACTACTTTATGTGGTCGGTGGATGATACCGGTTCGCCCAACTATCATGTGGCATACGGTACGTCGAAATCTCCGCTAGGTCCTATAAAGGTTGCTAAGAAACCGGTGGTACTGATTCAGGATCCTGCAAAGGAAATCTATGGACCTGCGCACAATGCAGTCCTACAAATTCCGGGTACGGATGAGTGGTACATTGTATATCATCGTATTAATAAGAACTTTATAGATCGTGAGAAGGGTCCTGGCGTGCATCGTGAAGTATGTATAGACCGTATGGAATTTAATCCGGACGGAACCATCAGGAAGGTTGTTCCCACGTTATAAAAGAAACATGACAATAAAGCATATACCATGAAAAAGACCTTATTATCTCTGGCAATCGCCTCATTGGCAGCAGGCCAATCCGTCTGTGCTGCCGTGGAAAAAGTATATAATGAGCCCGATTCGGTCTACATCTTCTCTTACGCCCATCCGGAAGACGAGGGACGCAGCGGACTGAAATTCGCATGGAGTCCCGATGGCGACAAGTGGCTGAGTGTATCCGACGGCTTTGCCTATCTGAAATGTGATTTCGGGCGTTGGGGGGCGGAAAAGAGAATGATTAAACCTCTTCTGGAAAAAGCGGAAGATGGACGTTGGTATTGCCGGTGGCAGCTTACCCCCAGCGGAAAAGTATGGGGTACTTCCCATTCTTCCGACTTGTTGAAGTGGGCTCCTCAACAATATGTCAATGCGGAGAAGCCTGCCGTGCCCCGACTGGTCACTGCCCGGCAGATTGTCCTTGATAAAGATACCTTGAACGGTTATATGCAGAAAGTACCTTATGCGGATATAGAACAGTTGATTCGTTTTGCTGAGCATAAGAAATTCCGCGATATACAGAATAATGAGCGTACCGAACAGGATGCCGTCCGCTTTGCCGGACTGAAACCGGTCACTGCCACCATCCGGGTGGATGCCGGACGGGTGAAGCCTATTAGTGAGCATCTGATAGGTATTTTCTTTGAGGATATCAATTATGGAGCCGATGGTGGACTTTATGCGGAGCTGGTTCAGAACCGTGATTTTGAATATTCTGCCAAAGACGGTGCAAGAGATAAGAACTGGAACAGCACGTATGCGTGGAGTATACAGGGTACTGATGCGGAACTGTCTGTCAGTGAGGACAGTCCCATCCATGCTAACAATGCTCATTATGCAGTGTTGGAGGTACACCGCCCGGGTGCTGCCTTGGTGAATAACGGTTTTGACGGTATTGCCGTGAAAAAAGGTGAGAAGTATGACTTCTCTGTGTTTTCCAAAGTGCTGGATGATACGAAAGGTGGAAAAGTGCTTGTGAGGCTGACTACCAAAGATGGCAAGGAAATTGCGCAGGCTGCTATTCGGGTTTCATCTACAGAGTGGAAAAAACAAAAGGCTGTACTGACGGCAACGGCGGATGCTGCGGATGCCGTGTTGTCCGTTTGTCCGCAGATGGCTGGGAAGTATGCCTTGGATATGGTTTCTCTTTTCCCACAGAATACATTTAAAGGCAGGAAGAACGGGCTGCGCGCCGATTTGGCACAGACTTTGGCGGACCTTCATCCCCGTTTTGTCCGTTTCCCCGGCGGATGTGTGGCTCACGGAGATGGTGTGGACAATATTTATGATTGGAAAGGCTCTATAGGAGCGTTGGAGGAACGCAAGCCTCTGCGCAATTTGTGGGGGTATCATCAGACCCGCGGTCTGGGATATCATGAATATTTTTTGTTCTGCGAGGATATGGGGGCCGAACCTGTTCCTGTAGTGGCAGCCGGAGTGCCTTGTCAGAATTCGGGTACTTGCAGTCATCACTCGGTAGGCGAACTGGGTTGCGGCGGTCAGCAAGGCGGAATCCCGATGGAGGAAATGCCGCAGTACGTGCAGGATGTACTGGATTTGATAGAATATGCGAATGGAGATGCGAAGAAGACCGTGTGGGGAAAGAAGCGTGCGCAAGCCGGACATCCCAAACCTTTCAATCTGAAGTACATCGGTATTGGTAACGAGGATTTGATTACCGATATCTTTGAAGAACGTTTCACCATGATTTTCAATGCGGTGAAGGAGAAATATCCCGAAGTGACCGTTATCGGAACGGTAGGCCCGTTCTATGAGGGCAGTGATTATGAGGAAGGCTGGAAATTCGCCACTAAGATGAGTATTCCGATGGTGGATGAACATTATTATAACACCCCGGGATGGTTTATCAACAATCAGGATTTCTATGACCGTTATGACCGTAACAAGGCGAAAGTGTATTTGGGAGAGTATGCGGCTCATTTGCCGGGACGTCCCAACAATATAGAAACAGCTTTGGCCGAGGCCTTGTACCTGACTTCCGTGGAGCGTAATGCCGATGTGGTGACCATGACTTCTTACGCTCCGTTACTGGCTAAGGAGGGACATACCCAGTGGAATCCGGATTTGATTTATTTCAATAATACGGAGGTAAAACCCACCGTAGGTTACTATGCGCAGCAGATGTACGGACAAAATGCGGGCAGTGAATACATCGCTTCTTCCGTGACTTTGGATAATGCGCAAGATGCGGTGAAGAAACGGGTAGGTGTGTCGGTAGTTCGCGACGGAAAGACAGGAGATATGATCGTGAAACTGGTGAATCTGCTGCCGGTAGCGGTGAATGCGCAAGTGGAGCTCCCCTCTTTGGAAGGAATGAACACCACTGCCGTAAAGACGGTTTTGGCAGGAAAACCGACAGACCAACAGGTTCGTCCTGTATCCGGTACAATGGAGGTAAGCGAGAAATTCGGGTATGAATTGCCGGCTTATTCATTTACGGTAATCCGGATAAATAAGAATGAAAAATAATAATAGATAAATGAAGATGAAGAAATTACTGACTTTGTTGCTGGCGGTCCTGCTGCTGGCAGGATGTGCCGGCAATAAGCCCGGGACATTCGAAGCGGGTAAGAATACCTTTCTGCTGAATGGGAAACCGTTCGTGGTCAAAGCGGCAGAGGTGCATTATCCGCGTATTCCCCGTGAATACTGGGAACATCGTATTGAAATGTGTAAAGCATTGGGCATGAATACGCTTTGTTTGTATGTCTTTTGGAATTTGCATGAGGAAACTCCCGGTAAGTATGATTTTACAGGTAATAAAGATATTGCAGCTTTCTGTAAATTGGCTCAGAAGCATGGTATGTACGTCATTGTGCGTCCCGGTCCGTATGTATGTGCGGAATGGGAAATGGGTGGGCTGCCTTGGTGGCTGCTGAAGAACGACAGCGTGCAGCTTCGTACTCTCGATCCTTTCTATATGCAGCACGTGGGAGCCTTTATGCATGAAGTGGGCAAGCAGTTGCAGGATTTGCAGATTACCCGTGGTGGTAACATCATCATGGTGCAGGTGGAAAACGAATATGGTTCGTATGGCACGGACAAGCCCTATGTGTCTGCCATCCGTGATACGGTACGTGCCGCAGGCTTTACTGAAGTGCCTTTGTTCCAATGTGACTGGAGTTCTAATTTCCTGAATAATGGTTTGGATGATTTGCTTTGGACTATAAATTTTGGTACGGGAGCTGATATCGACAAGCAGTTTGCCAAACTGAAAGAAGTACGCCCCGACGCTCCGTTGATGTGCAGCGAGTTCTGGAGCGGATGGTTTGATCACTGGGGGCGCAAGCACGAAACCCGTGACGGACAAATCATGGTGGATGGCCTGAAAGAGATGATGGACAAAGGTATTTCTTTCAGTTTGTACATGACCCACGGAGGAACGACCTTTGGCTGGTGGGGCGGTGCCAATAATCCGGCTTACTCGGCTATGTGCAGCAGCTATGACTATGACGCTCCTATCAGCGAAGCAGGCTGGACCACCGACAAGTATTTTGCTTTACGTGATATGTTGAAGGACTACTTGGACGAAGGACAGACATTGCCTGAAGTTCCTGAAGCTTTACCGGTTATGGAAATCCCTGCCATTAAATTCACTCAAATAGCTCCGTTGGTTGACAATCTGCCCGAACCGAAGCAGACAGAGGAAATCCAGCCGATGGAGAAATTTGACCAAGGCTGGGGAAGTATCCTGTACCGTACCCATTTGCCGGAAGATGTGAAAGCGGGAACCGTTCTGAAAATCACCGAACAGCATGACTGGACACAGGTTTTTGCCGACGGGAAACTGTTGGGGCGTCTGGATCGCCGTGGTGGAGAACAGGAACTTACACTGCCTGCATTAAAAGCCGGTACACAGCTTGATTTATTGGTGGAAGCCATGGGGCGTGTGAACTTTGACAAGTCCATTCACGACCGCAAGGGAATTACCGAGAAAGTGGAACTGGTGAACGGTAAGAATGCCGAAACGTTGAAAGGCTGGACTGTTTATAATCTTCCCGTAGATTATGAATTTGTATCTTCCCGGAACTTTCAGGATATGAACTCGTCTGCCGCCTGTGGCATAGAGAAAAATGATGAAAGTGTTCCGGCCTACTATCGCGCTGCTTTTACCTTGGATAAGGTGGCTGATACGTTCCTGAACATGGAGTCTTGGGGAAAAGGTATGGTATGGGTGAACGGTCATGCCATGGGACGTTTCTGGGAAATCGGTCCTCAACAAACCCTGTTCATGCCGGGCTGCTGGCTGAAAAAAGGAGTGAATGAAATCATCGTTCTTGACTTGAAAGGCCCGAAAGAGGCAACCATCGTCGGATTGAACAAACCTATCCTGGATATGCTTCGTGTGGCTGTTCCTGAAACGCATCGTAAACAGGGGCAGACCATCAAACTGGAGAAGGAAACACCGGTATCTGCCGGTACTTTCAAACCAGGTAACGGTTGGCAAGAAGTGAAAGTTCCTGTTACGAAAGGACGTTACTTCTGTCTGGAAGGGCTGTCTTCTTTTGATAATACCAACATTGCCGCCATTGCGGAGTTTGATGTGCTGGATGAGAAAGGACAGAAAATCTCTCGTGAAAACTGGAAGATTGTTTATGCCGACAGCGAGGAAACCCGTAGCGGTAACCGCACAGCCGACAAGATTTATGACCTGCAAGAAAGTACTTTCTGGCAGACGGTAGATAATACGGCTTATCCTCATCAGGTGGTGATAGATCTCGGCAAAGAATATAACGTGACCGGTTTCCGTATTCTGCCACGTGCGGAACAGGGAGCTCCCGGCATGATTAAAGATTATAAGGTGTATGTAAAAGCAACCGGTTTCGGTTATTGATATACTTTTCCCGTAGGGGTGGAAACACAGACTGCTGAAGAAGCTACCGAAAAGAATTAAAGACACAGATGTAAGGAGGAAGCTTCAAAAGAAGGAAACCTGTGAGTGGAGCAATTATCGGATACTTTAGCAAATTTTAAAATTTGCTAGAGTATCCGGTTTCTTTTTTATAACTTTGTGGCAGTCTATGATTCTAACCGAAAGCACAATGAAATATATATTGACCTTTATACTATCTTTTCTCTCCTTCTTGGTGTGTTCTCAGAACATAACTATTACAGATATCCCTACCATTGACCAGCTGCCGGTAAATGCCATTCATCGCGTATTCAGAGACAGCGAAGGATATATGTGGTATGGCACGGTGAACGGATTATGTCGTGATGACGGTTATCATGTGAAAGTGTTTCGTTCGGACATTGAAACTCCGGGATTATTAGAGGATAATTTGGTGGAGTGTATCGCTGAGGATAAGAAGGGGAATATATGGTTCGGTACAGACAAAGGGGTGTATATTCTTGATAAATCGGACTACAGTGTACATCCTATGGACCGGGAGCGTTTGAAGAATATTCCGGTGATGTATCTATATGCTACCAGTGACGGCTATATGTGGCTGAGCTATCGTTCTATATTGGCCAAATATGACATCAACGGACAGTTGGTCAAAGAGTATCCCCTCCGGAATAAGTACGGAAGAACTACTATTTCCGGATTTTGTGAGAGCCGCAACCATGAGATTATTATTTCTGTGTGGAATGGCCGGGTATATCATTTGGACAAAGAAAAAGACGAGTTCGTTCCTTATCCTGATAAGATGAGAAGACAAAATCCTACGGTGATGGTTCAGGATAATGAACAGGACTACTTCTGGTTGGCAACCTGGGGGGATGGTGTGGTGCGTTTTGACCCTTCGGCTCCTGAAGATTCTATGTTTGTATATTCTGAAATACCGGTCAATGCTGCCGGTGAGGAGGATGGGGTCATCCTTAGTCTGGTACAGGATGATAAACTGGGGTATATCTGGTTAACCACCGGGCACGATTTCATGTCCTTACAAATACAACCGGATAAGACGTTAAAACAATTGAAATTCCAGACAGGGCTTCTGCCTGTTAATCATATGTTGGTAGAAGTTCTGAAAGGGAGGGGATGTCTATGGGTGTCGGCCTTTGACCGTCCTAGTTTCATTGTACATCTGATGGATAATATGACCAAGGATTATGCCTTGCCCGCTTTGGCGGACAGAGTAAACCGCAGTCCGGCTGTAATGGCTTTGTGTGATGACGGAGACGGTATGATGTGGATGATGCAAGAAAGAACCGGGTTGGTGTTATATGACTTGAAGCAGGATAAAGTGAAAATCTATTCGGATTTTCCCGAGCTTGTTTCGTTGTCTTTGGATAACGGACGAGAGATGACTCGAGCACGTATTAATAACGGTATTTGGGTGGCAAAAGATTTGAATAGATTGGTTTATGGTATGATCCGTAAGGGTATGGAGATGTATCTGGTGGATCTTATTGATTTGAACGGGCAGGTGGAATCGAACGCTACGGTGACCAAATTGTATGAAGACTCGCACGGAATCTTGTGGATAGGCTTGAACAAAGGACTTTGCAGTTATGATGTCCGTCAGAAAAGAATTAAACAGGTTTATCCCGATGTGGGGCATGTGATGGGAATCGTGGAGAATAAGGAAGGGTTGATATGGATTTGTACTCAAGACAACGGTTTGTTTCAGACAACGGCGGATGAAAAACTTCGTTCTTTCAAATTGGACAAGAATTTCTCTTGTCTGTCTATTGCTCCCGATTGGATTTTGTGGTTGGGAACTTGTGACGGAGGAGTCTATTCTTATGATCCTTCAGAGAATAAGTTGGTCAGTTATAATGAGGCTTGCGGTATGAACGGTAATCAGGTGAATCAAATAGTGGCTGATGCATATAATCATATTTGGATTGATACAAACCAGAAACTGATAGAATTTAATCCTCGTAACGGTTCGTTCCGCACCTATCTTACCACGGATGGTTCTATCTTGTTGCGTCGCTTTCTTCCCACTGCTGTTTGTCAAGCAAAAGATGGCAATATTTATTGGGGCGGCATTCCGGGTATTTGCATGGTTACTCCATCAAACGGGTTGGAAAGAAAGGCTAGTGCAGTGAAGACCAAGATAACTGATATAAAGTTGCAAGGAGAATCATTGATATTCGGAGATAGAAAGAGTAGCAATTCCATTAACCGGATAGAATTGCATCCCGATGATCAGAATTTGGAAATTAGTTTTTCTTCTCTTAACCACCGTTATGCTTCAAAAATACGCTATGCTTATCGGTTGATAGGAGTGGACAAAGCGTGGGTATATGTGGAAGGTGGAAAAAACTCGGCTTTTTATAATCATCTGAGTAAGGGCACTTATACTTTTCAGGTGAAAGCGACGGATGAAAATGGTCTTTGGAGTAAAGAGGTAACTGAACTGACTATCCGACGCCTTCCTGCTTTTTATGAAACTTGGTGGGCGTATTTGTTCTATGTATTGATAGTGATGGGTGTATCCGGTTATAGTCTGTATCTTTATCTGAAACGCGTGGACCGTAAGAATAATGAAATGTGGGCGGACAGCAAGGAGATGATTAAAATGCGTATTTATTTGGATAGTAAGGTGAATTTGCCTGAACCTGAGTTTGCACAACTGGACAAACTTCTATTGGAGAAAGCGGTAAAAGCCGTGGAAGATAACCTTACTGAGCCTGATTTTGATGTGACAGCTCTAGCTGATGCCATGAATATGTCCCGTTCTACTTTGACCCGTAAATTGAAAGCCATAACAGGCCGAACTCCATTGGATTTTATCCGGAACATCAAGATGAAGCATGCCAGACACATGTTGGAAGATAAAGACAAAAGTGTAACAGAGGTTGCCGCTACGTTGGGGTATTTTAATCGGAAGTATTTCACCACTTGCTTTAAGGAGGAATTTGGAATGACTCCCAGTGAGTTCCAGAAATCACAACACGAAGAATAAACATCTTCCTGTCCTTTAATTGTTGCAAATAGGGGGTACAAATGCGTCAAGTTATAGCTAGAGCTATTTGTATCCCCTGTTAGCATGGTTCTTCACCTGTATTTCTATTTCCTATTTCATTCTTTTGCCACAACCTTTTACGGGGAGAAAAACACATCTTCTTCATTCATTCCCGCAGTAAAGGTATGTATAACTTTAAATTTAATATAGAATGAAACATTTGTTTTTGTTGCTTACTCTGCTAAGCTTTTCATTAACGGCCTTAGCCCAGCAAAAAGTGACGGGTAAGGTGAAAGATTCTTCCGGCGAGCCTGTCATAGGAGCCAGTGTTGTTGTAAAAGGCAATAATACCATGGGAACCATTACCGATTTTGATGGAAACTTTATGTTGGATGTTCCGGCAAAGAGTGTGTTGGTTATTTCTTATATTGGCTATGTCACTCAGGAAGTCCCGACAGCAGGAAAGAATTCATTAGAGATTGTTTTAAAGGAGGATACCAAAACCTTGGATGAAGTGGTGGTGATTGGTTACGGTACACAGCGTAAAGGTGATGTGACCAGTTCTGTAGCTAGTGTGAAAGCCGACAACTTTGTAAAAGGAGCCGTGAAAGATGTGGGACAGCTGATTCAAGGAAAAGTAGCCGGTCTGGCCATTACCAATCCTAACGGTGACCCGACGGGAAGTACTCAGATACGTCTTCGTGGTACAAATACCATTGGTGGAGCTAATACAGCTCCTTTGGTATTGATTGACGGAATTCCGGGAGAACTCGGTACAGTGGCTCCCGAAGATGTGGAGAGCGTGGACGTGCTGAAGGATGGTTCTGCTGCCGCTATTTATGGTACGCGCGGTACGAATGGTGTGATTTTAATTACTACCAAACAGGCTAAAGGAGTGGATATTAACCAGGTGGAGTATAATGGCTACGTCAGTACTTCTCTTATAGCCAAAAAGTTGGATATGCTGAATGCAGATGAGTTCCGTACCCTTTATCCTGACCAGGACCATGGGGCTGATACGGATTGGATTGATGAGATTAGCCGTACACCGGTTAGCCATGTTCATAATTTGTCATTGATGGGTGGCAATTCAAAGACTAATTATATTGCCAACTTGAACTATGCCTCTCGTCAAGGGATCATGAAAAAATCGGATTTCGAAAGTTTTCAAGGACGTATTGAGGTAACCCACCGTATGTTTGATGATAAGTTGAAGTTGAAATTCGGTTTGTTTGGTAAGAAAAACCAGATGGAATCTACAACTAGTGGGGGTAGCTTCAGAGGTTGGGTATATGGCCAGGCAACTCGTAGAAACCCGACTGATCCGGTAAGAAATGAGGATGGTACATGGAATGAGAATGTGAGCAAATTCGAATACGAGAATCCGTTGGCTTTGTTGTATGAGGCTGAAGGAAATGTAAAAAAGACGCAGTTGCGTTACAATGGAAATATTGTTTATAATCCTATCAAAGATTTGACTCTTTCTGCCGTATTCTCTTATATTCGTGACAATATGAACCGTGGCTACGGTGAAACTTTGAACCATATTTCTGCTTTGCGTGATGGATTGGCTGGTTGGTCTTCGGTAGGTGCTTATACCAAGATGGAGAAGTTGATGGAACTTACTGCACAATATAACAAAGAAATCGGTGCGCATAAATTTAGTGTCTTGGGTGGTTATAGCTACAATGAAACAGACTTTGAAGAGCTTTGGATTGATAACTATGGTTTTCAGGATGATTATTTTGGCGGATGGCATAATATTGGCATTGGTTCTGCTTTGAAAGACGGTAAAGCGAATATCGGCTCAAAGAAAACTCCTACAAATTTGATCGGTTTTTTTGGGCGGGCTACCTATTCGTTCAAGAATCGTTATTTGTTGATGGGAGCTCTTCGTTATGAAGGAGCCAGCCAGTTATGGGGTACTGATAATGCATGGGGGCTTTTCCCATCTATATCTGTAGGATGGAGAATTACCGAAGAAGCATTTATGAAGAATCAGAAGATATTTGATGATTTGAAACTTCGTGTGGGATATGGTGTGACGGGTTCACAGCCTAAAGATCCTTTCCTGGGGGTGGGTATGTTGAAATACGGCTCGTATGCTTTTGTAAATGGGAATTGGGTACAGACCATTGTTCCGGCATCCAATCCGAATCCTGATTTGAAATGGGAGGAAAAGAAAGAAACCAATATTGGTTTGGACTTCGTTTCATGGGGTGGCCGTTTGTCCGGTTCTATTGATTATTATAACCGTGATGTGGATGGCTTGATATACGAATATGGAGTACCGACTCCTCCGAACTTGTATAATAAGACGATGGCCAATGGGGGTACAATGAGAAACCGTGGTGTGGAAGTGTTGGTAACTGTGGTTCCTGTTCAGAATAAAGATTTTGAATGGAGCACTACCGGAACATTCTCTTTGAACTCTAATAAGCTAATCAGTTTGTCTGGCAGCATCTTTAAGTCGGATTATGACTATTTTAATACGGGTACAGTGGAATACTCCGGTCAGGTAGCCGATTCTCACAGAGTACAGGTAGGTGAAAGCATCGGTAATTTTTATGGCTTTAAAGTAGTAGATGTGGACAGTGAAGGTCGTTGGATCTACGAAGACAGGAATGGTGAGTTGGTGAACTATAAAGATTTTACTCATGCTCCCGAAGATAAGCATGTTATTGGTAACGGTCTTCCTAAATGGTATGCGGGATGGAACAATACTCTTCGTTATAAAAACTTCGACTTGAATGTGACGATGCGTGGCGCGTTTGGTTTCCAGATAATCAATGGTGGACGTATGAATTATGAGAATGTAAAAAACAGCCGTTTTGAAAATCGTTTGAAGTCTGTGAATGACTTGGTATTTGGCAAGCATACGTTGAGTCCGGAAGTAGAACCGGAATTCAATAGCTATTATGTAGAAGATGGTGACTACTGGAAGATTGACAATATCACTTTGGGATATAGCTTCGGTCAGGTAGGTAAATATATAAAGTCACTCCGTATTTATGGTTCGGTATTGAATGCTTTGACTATAACCGGATATAAAGGTATTGATCCGGAAGTATCAACAGATGGTTTGACTCCGGGGTATGATACACGTGACAGATATCCGAGTGTGCGCTCATTTACTTTCGGCGTTAATGTGAAATTTTAATGAACTAAAAAGGAATTGAAGATGAAAACAAATATAAAATTATGGACAATGGGACTGATGACAGCCGCATTGTTGGGAAATACAGCTTGTACTGATTTACTGCATGAGAGCTATGGACAGGTAGTGTCTGAGGATTACGTACCGAAAACGGAGGAAGATGTCAGTTATCTGGTAAATGCCGCTTATATACCTTGGCGTGAAACGTTGCTGCAATGGAACGGAGTGGTTCGTGCACAGGAATTGTGTGCGGATCAAGATGTTCTTCCTGCCCGTGATGGTATTGGATGGGTAGACGGTTATATCTATAAAAGATGGCATCAGCATACTTGGACTACCGAGGATGACGGTGTGCTTCAAGGATGGGAACGTACGTACAATGGTGTGAATACCTGTAACCGTATTTTATCTCAGATAGAAGAAGGTGTGATCAGTGTGGATGGAGAAACGAAAGAAAAGTTGATTGCCGAATTGAAAGTACTGAGGGCTTCATATTATTATATTTTGATTGATTTGTATGGTAATGTGCCCATTGTGACAGATTTTAAAGATACTTCTTTGCCGCAACAGTCTACTCGTAAAGAGGTCTTTGACTTTATTGTGAAAGAAATAACGGAGAATATGGATTTGTTGTCCGAAACGCCGAGAGGTTATTATTATGGACGTTTCAATAAGTGGGCGGCTCATACATTGCTGGCCAAAATGTATTTGAATGCTGAAGTTTGGTCGGGTACTGCTCAATGGCAGAAATGTATTGACGAGTGTGATATCGTGATTAATTATGCCGAGAAGTCCGGAGAATATGCATTGGAGAATAATCAGAAGGATGTTTTTGTAACGCATAATGAGAATTCTAAAGAAATTATCTTTGCATTGCCGTTTGATGAAATTTATGTGACAGGATGGAATGATTTTGATTTTCATATGTACACTTTAGCACCTGAGAATCAAGATACTTACCAATTGACTGCACGTCCTTGGGGAGGCGTGTGCGCAGTGCCTCAGTTTATTAATTCTTTTGATGAGGATGATGCACGTTTAGAGGATAACTATATTCAAGGTCAGCAATATACCTATTCCGGTGAAATCTTGAAGCGTAGTATTGATGGAAAACCCTTGATTTATACGGTAGATGTCCCCTCTATTGATCAGTCGGATGTGGATGATGGGTTCCGTTGGGGTAAATTTGAATATGCCACCGGTATAACCAACCGTTTGAGCAATGACTGGCCGTTGTTACGATATGCGGATGTATTGATGATGAAAGCGGAGTCATTGATGCGTTTGGGCAAATCGGGAGCAGGTGCTTTGGTGACTCAGGTACGTGAACGCGCCTTCAAGAATGAACCTGAAAAAGCGCAAGTTACAGACGCGGAACTGATGGGAGGAAGTGTATATGATTATGGTCGGAGAGATAGTTATAAGACAGAACATGATGGAGGAACGGATATTAAATATGGTCGTTTCCTTGATGAGCTTGGTTGGGAGTTTTGTCAGGAAGGACGCCGCCGTCAGGACATGATTCGTTTTGGCATCTTCACTACAAAAGCTTGGTTCTCTCATGATAAGAGTGATGAAACCAAAAATCTGTATCCTATTCCAAATAAAGTATTGTTGACCAATAGTAATCTGAAACAGAATCCGGGATATTCTAAATAGTATTTATTGGATGTTTTTTTAAGGATGAAAAGGTTGTTTTTTCTTTTCTACATTAAATTAGAAAGAATTATGAGTAAAAAGATTTCAATAATTTTGTTGCTCCTCTGTCTGGGATTATTTTCCCAGGCACAGAGCTATCAGAAAATATCGCAAGGAGTTAAGACTACTGTACAAGGTATGGATGTTGAAGTGGCATTTTATTCTCCATCCATTGTCCGGGTTTATAAGACACCGGAGGGAAGTTCGTATGACAAGAAGAGCCTTGTAGTAATGAAAGAGCCTGAGGAGACCTTTGTGGAGTTTGCAATGAATAAAGAGTATATTCGTTTAAAGTCGGATGTATTACAAGTAGAGGTAAATTCATCTACAGGTGGAATCAATTTCTATGATGCAACCGGAAGGGTGTTGTTAAAAGACAAGGATTATGGAACACAGTTCACCCCGTTTGATGATGCGGGTACTTTTTCTTACAATGTCCGGCAGGCTTTTTTATTAGATAAGGATGAAGTGATTTATGGATTGGGGCAACAACAGACTGGAAAAGTGAATCAGCGCAATCAAAAACTTTTTCTTCGTAACAAGAATATGAGTATCTGTATTCCTTTTATTCATTCAGTGAAAGGTTACGGACTTTATTGGGACAATTATTCCCCAACTATGTTTACGGATAATCCGCAAGAAATGTCATTCGATTCTGAAGTGGGCGATTGTGCCGACTATTATTTCATTTATGGTAGCAATGCGGACGGCGTGATAGCCGGAGTCCGTGATTTGACCGGGCAGGCTCCTCTTTATCCGCTGTGGACACTTGGATTCTGGCAGTGCCGCGAGCGTTATAAGAGTCCGGATGAACTGTGCGAAGTGGTTGATGAATACCGTGATCGGAAAGTTCCTTTGGATGGAATCATTCAGGATTGGCAGTATTGGGGATGTGATTCTAACTGGAACTCCATGAAGTTCCAGAATCCTCGCTATATTAATAAGATGGGCGACAAAGAATACATGAAATATCTTCCGAATGGTGAGAATCCGGATGCACGTTATGGTACTCCAAGAATAAAAAGCCCTCAAGAAATGATTGACTATATACACAAGCGGAATGCGCATATCATGATTTCTGTATGGGCCTCTTTTGGTCCGTGGACAGAGATGTATCATAAGATGGACAGTCTGAATGCTTTGCTTCATTTTGAGACTTGGCCGCCTAAAGCCGGAGTGAAACCTTACGATCCGTTCAATCCTGTAGCAAGAAGTATTTATTGGAATGAAATGAAAAAGAATATCTTTGATCTAGGTATGGACGGCTGGTGGTTGGATTCTACCGAACCCGATCATCTGGAGATTCAAGATAAAGATTTTGATACAAAAACTTATTTAGGTTCTTTCCGAAGAGTTCACAATGCTTTTCCTTTGATGTCCAATAAAGGTGTTTATGAGCACCAGCGTGCTACCACTTCCGACAAGCGGGTATTCTTACTTACCCGTTCTTCATTCTTGGGACAGCAGCGTTATGCTTCACATTCATGGAGTGGAGATGTCGTTTCTACTTGGGAAGTGATGCGCAAGCAACTGGCAGCTGGCCTGAATTATTCTTTGTGTGGTATTCCTTACTGGAACACTGACTTGGGAGGATTTTTTGCTTGGAAATATAATAATGATGTTAATAATATTGCTTATCATGAGTTACACGTCCGTTGGTATCAGTGGGGAGCTTTCCAACCTATCATGCGTTCTCATAATTCCAGTCCTGTTGCTGTAGAGATCTATCAGTTCGGCGATAAAGGTGATTGGGCTTATGATGCATTGGAGAAATATACCCATTTGCGTTATCGCTTATTACCTTATTTATATAGTACTACTTGGGAAGTAACAAATAAGGCAGGCAGCATTATTCGTCCTTTGGTGATGGATTTTCCGAAAGACAAGAAAGTACTTGATATGGATACGGAGTATATGTTCGGACGTAGTTTTTTAGTACGTCCGGTAACTGATTCTCTCTATACATGGCAGGATAAAAAACAGAATGGTTATCAGAAAAATATGCGGAAAATAGAGAAAACGGATGTATATTTGCCTGAGGGAAGTAACTGGTTTGATTTCTGGACTGGGGCAAAGTTGGCTGGTGGCCAAACCATACAGCGTGAAGTACCTATTGATATCATGCCTGTTTATATCCGTGCCGGTTCTATAATTCCTTGGGGACCTGCGGTGCAGTATGCCACAGAAAAAAGTTGGGATGACCTGGAGATTCGTGTTTATCCGGGTGCTAATGCAACTTTTATTCTTTATGAGGATGAGAACGATAATTACAATTATGAAAAGGGAGTTTATTCTACTATCACTTTCCGTTGGGATGATAGTAACCGTACTTTGCACATCAGCGACCGTGAAGGAAGATATCCCGGAATGTTGGAAAAGAGGAAGTTCAAAGTAGTTCTCGTAAATCATAGATCAGGAGAAGGCGATAAACCATTGAAGGGAGGAAAGATGGTGAATTATACCGGTACAGCAATTGAGGTGAAACTTTAGAATGTTCATATTGAATATCCAGCAGAATAAATAAAGAAACGATAAAATACATTATGAATTTACTTAAAACCATTTTATCCACTTCCGTTTTTGCTATAGCTTCTGTAGCTTTGCATGCTCAGCTACCCGCAAAAGTAGAAAGTTTTCCAGTCAGGGATGTGCGGCTCACCGCCAGCCCTTTCAAACACGCAGAGGATATGGATATCCGTTATCTGCTGGGAATAGACCCCGACCGTCTGTTAGCTCCTTATTTGAAGGAAGCTGGTCTTTCCCCTAAAGCCGAAAATTATACCAATTGGGAAAATACAGGGCTGGACGGTCATATTGGCGGACATTATTTATCGGCCCTTTCCTATATGTATGCCGCTACGGGAAATAAGGAGATCAAGGCGCGTCTGGATTATATGATAAGTGAACTGAAACGCTGCCAGGATGCCGCCGGTGACGGTTATCTGTGTGGAGTTCCAAACGGGCGCAAAATGTGGAAAGAAATAGAGGAAGGAAACATTCGCGCGTCCGGTTTCGGATTGAACGACCGCTGGGTTCCTCTTTACAATATTCATAAAATATATGCCGGCCTTCGTGATGCAACTCTTCAGACCGATAGCCGGGAGGCAAAGGAAATGTTGGTGAAACTCACGGACTGGATGATTCGTCTGGTATCCAAGTTGAGCGATGAACAGATACAGGATATGCTGCGCAGCGAACATGGAGGGTTGAACGAAACATTTGCCGATGTGGCCGCTATCACCGGCGACAAACGCTACTTGAAACTGGCTCACCAATTTTCTCATCACACCGTGTTGCAGCCTTTGTTGAGACAGGAGGATAAACTGACTGGTATGCACGCCAATACCCAAATACCGAAAGTGATAGGTTTCAAACGTATTGCCGATTTGGAAGGCAACCGGGACTGGAGCGAGGCCGCCCGCTATTTCTGGGAAACAGTGGTAAACCATCGAAGCATCACTATCGGAGGTAACAGTGTGCGTGAGCATTTTCATCCGGCTGATGACTTCAGCAGTATGCTCACCAGCGAGCAGGGGCCTGAGACTTGTAACACCTACAATATGCTCCGCCTTACAAAAATGCTGTATGAAACGAGTGCGGACGTTCATTTTATGGATTATTACGAACGGGCGCTTTATAACCATATCCTTTCCACGCAAGATCCTGTGCAAGGCGGATTTGTTTATTTTACCCCGATGCGTGCCGGTCATTACAGGGTCTATTCGCAGCCTCAGACCAGTTTCTGGTGTTGTGTGGGATCGGGGATGGAAAATCATGCCCGTTATGGTGAAATGATTTATGGACACAAGGATAATAATCTGTATGTCAATCTTTTCATTCCGTCTACCTTGCGCTGGGGAGATACCCAAATTGAGCAACAGACGGCTTTTCCCGATGAGGAGGGGAGTACTCTTGTTATTTCTCCGGAAAAGGGAAAGAAAGAATTTACCCTTCTTTTCCGTATTCCCGAATGGACGAAGCCGGAAGCATTACGCTTGTCTGTTAATGGTAAACGGCAGAACGTAACGGTCAAAGAGGGATATGTTAGCCTGAACCGTACTTGGTCAAAAGGTGACAAAGTAAGGCTGGAACTGCCGATGCATTTGCGTGCCATTGCACTGCCGGATGGTTCTGCCAACTATTCCATCTTATACGGACCGATTGTGCTGGCCGCCCGGTTGGGCAAGCAAAATCAGGATGGCATGTTTGCCGATGACAGTCGTGGCGGACACATTGCTGCCGGACCGCGCCTGCCTTTACAAACGATGCCTGTCATTGTGGGGGATAAGAACAATCTTCTTTCTCATCTGAAGAAAGTGGAAGGTAAACCGTTGACATTTACATTGTCCGGAGTTTATCCCGAACGCTATGAGGGTATGACTGTGGAACCGTTTTTCCGTTTATATGAGTGCCGGTATATGGTCTATTGGCCTGTGCTGTCCGTACAGGAGTTGCAGGCAAGGCAGGAACAGTTGGCAAAAGAGGAAAAGGAGCGTGCCGCATTGGATGGTATGACCGCCGATAAAGTGATTTGTGGGGAACAACAACCGGAAAGCGACCATTTCATCCGGATGGAGAATTCCCGTACGGGGGATGATGAAGGGATTCACTGGCGTGAGGCGGCCGGTTGGTTCAGTTATCGTATGAAGACGAACGGAAAGCAGGTCAATAAAGTGCGTATCCGGTTCCGTTCCGAGATTCGTAAGGATGCAAAAGTATGGATAAACGGGCAGGAAGTAGGACGATTGGCTGGTAAACCGGCTTCGGATGTATCGGTTGGGATATTTGATGTACCTGCATCTATGCAATCCAATGAGCAACTGGAGATAAAGATCGGTAAAGGAAATGAGAAAGTGACTCCGCATATTTATGAGGTGCGGCTGGTGACTGAATGATGATAGATATACAAACCGGCCATGCCTCAGTTGGCATGACCGGTTCGTCTTTTCAGATAATTCCGTTGTCTTTCAAGACCGCTTGTAACTCTTTATCAGTGATATTCTCACGCTCTGATTTATCATAAATGAAATGTAAGCCAATCTCTTTTTCTTCTTTGGATAGAGTGGCGATGAGAGTGATCACTCTTGCTCCACCTCTTTTCCCTTTTCCTTTTGATGCTATACTCATGCGTACTTTGTGTAGGCCATTGCCTAAATCAGTACCCATGTCAGGGTTCTGCATGAGTTCTGCGGCTAAAATTGTCAAGTCTTGCTTCAATGATTTATATCGCTTGGAAAGTTTCTTAACTTCTTTTTCGAAGTGGCGATATACTTTGATTTTATAGTTCATTGAGCAATTCTTCTATGGGACGGCCTTTCAGCTTTCCTTCACGCATCAGTTTGATGTCTTTGCAAGCCTCGGACAGCCCGTCCATTATTTCACTTTTGGTCATGTAGGGTTCTTCATCCTCTGCCACCATGGTAGAAACAGATTCCATTTCCTTTTTAGCATGAACAAGAGTCTTCCTTACAGACTCCAACACCTTTACATTCTTGATGTCCAAGATTTCCCGAATCAGTTCGTTTTGTATTGATTCCAATGTGATTGTACTCATGACGTTCTCCTTTCTTCTTATTATTTATCTCGTATGGCAAAGATAGCGAAAAGGTGGCATGTCTGCTTGTTTTCTGCATGAAAAATAGTTTTCATTTAGAGGTTGTACCTAAAAGAAATACCTTTTTTCATTTAGTTTTCCTATTTTTGCAGGAAACAAACCGAACAGCTAATGAAAATTCTCCATACAGCAGACTGGCATCTGGGCCAGACTTTTTATGAATACGACCGGCGGGAAGAGCATCTCCATTTTCTAGAATGGCTGAAACAGCAGATAAGACAGCATGAAATAGATGTATTGTTGATAGCAGGTGATGTATTCGACAGCCCGAACCCTTCGGCGGAATCACAACGAATGTATTATCGTTTTCTAAGAGAAGTTACGTCCGAAAACCCTTCTTTGCAAATTATCATCATTGCCGGAAATCATGACTCGGCAGCCCGTTTGGAGGCTCCCAATCCCCTGTTGGAGGATATGAATGTCACCGTTCGCGGTGTCGTGCGCCGCAATGCGGAAGGTGATATAGACTTGCAACACCTGATTGTCCCCCTTTACACAGAAGGGGAAGTGACCGCCTATTGCCTTGCCGTCCCCTATCTGCGTCAGGGGGATTATCCTTCGGCTGAAAATTACTCAAAAGGAGTCCAACTGCTTTATGAGCAGCTTTTCAATGAAGTGAAGGAGAAAGGACTTCCCGTTATCGCCATGGGACATCTGCAAGCCACCGGCTCGGAAATCTCGGAGGACGACCGTTCGGAACGTACCGTTATCGGAGGCTTGGAATGTGTATCCCCCGATGCTTTTGATGAGGCTATCGCCTATACTGCATTGGGGCATCTGCATCGCTCCCAGCGTGTGTCCCATCGGGAGAATGTGCGTTATTCCGGAACTCCTATGCCCATGTCTTTTGCTGAGAGGAACAATGCTTCGGGAGTGGTCATGATAACGATAAGTGCTGAGGGTACCGGCATAGAGAGATTGGCATTTGAACCGCTAGCCGGCGTGATGAGTATTCCTCGTCAGGCCCGTCCGCTGGAAGAAGTGCTGCAAGCCATCGGCGATTTGCCCGATGGGGATGTCACGTTGCGGTCGCCCTATCTGGAAATAAAGATTTTGATGACCGAGCCGGAACCTTCTTATAAGTATAAGATAGAGGAAGCGTTGAAAGGAAAAGCGGTCCGCCTGGCACGCATCGCCGCTATGCTTCCACAAAAAAAGGCAAGCGGCATTGTCGCCACTTCCTACGAGGAGTTGCAAACCATCCGTCCGCTGGATATGGCACTGGATGTCTTTAAACGGAAATATGGAGGGACGGAGATGCCCGATACCATGAAACAATTGCTGGAAAGTGTAATCAAGGAGGCAGGAGTATGAAAATAGTAGCGATAAGAGGAAAGAATCTGGCTTCATTGGAAGGTGAATTTATGATAGACTTTACCGTCGAACCTTTGTGCTCGGCAGGTATATTCGCCATTACAGGCAGTACCGGAGCCGGAAAATCAACCTTGCTGGATGCTTTGTGTCTGGCTTTGTTTGACTGTACGCCACGTATGAACAAGGCGAAAGAGAATAACGTCTCTGTCATGGATGTTGCCGACAGAGGAATTGCACAGAACGATAGCCGTTCCATCCTTCGCCGGGGTACTGCCGAGGGGTATTCGGAAGTGGATTTCGTCGCTTTGACAGGAGAGGTGTTCCGTTCACGCTGGACGGTGCGACGTTCGCGTGGGAAGGTTAGCGGTTCCTTGCAAAAAGTGGAAATGACGTTGACCAACCTTACCTCCGGAGTGGAACAGCAAGGGACGAAGACCGAATTATTATCCCGCATCAGTGAACTGATCGGACTCTCTTTCGAACAGTTCAACCGCTCTGTGTTGCTGGCTCAAGGAGATTTTGCTACCTTCCTGAAGGCTCGTCAGCCTGATAAAGCCGAAATCTTGGAAAAACTGACCGGAACGGAAATTTACTCGCGTATCTCTGCTTCCATCTATGAGCGCACCAAGCGGGCAGAAAGCGAATATAAATTATTGCAGGAACGTATCAAAGGCATTGAGTTGCTGACAGATGAGCAATTACAGCAACTTTCGGCTGAAAAGGAAGAATTACAAGTCCGCTTGTCCGTTTCGAAGAAGAAAGAGGAGGCGTTGTCCGGCAAGTTGAAATGGCTGGAAGAAGAAGGACGCTTGAATACAGGATGCATACAGGCGGAAGAATCACTTTCCGGCATCAGAAAAGAAATAGAAGCCGCCCGTCCACGTTATGAACTGTTGGCCCGTATAGAGCAGGCTCAGGATATCCGCGATGTGTATATGGAACAGCGTAACGCCCGGAAGCAGATAGATGCCGGTCGTTCCCGGTTAGGCGAAATAGAGGTTGCCATCCGGCAGAATGCGGCTTTACAGACTTCCGCGAACGTGCAGTGGGAAGCCGCTCAGAAAGAACTGGCGGAATTTAAGACCTATTTGTCGCAGCAAGAACCGCAATTGGATAAAGCCAGAGCATTGGATGTGCAGTTGGTGGAAAATAGAAAGCAATTAGCGGAAAGTCAGAAAGAAGCGGCTTTGGCATTGCAGGCTAAAGATAATCTGCATCAATCCGTTTGTAAGACAGAGAAGGATATAAGTTTGTTGATGGAGAAGCAAACCGCCTTGCAAACCTGGTTTGAACGATATACCGCTTATTCCCAATTGATTCCTGCCGTTGAACTGATTACCAGCTTGCTTACCAATCTGGAAATGGCAAGGGCGCAAAGCGTATCGAACCGTCAACTGCTGGATAAAGTAAAGAAAGCGAGTGAAGCGGAGGAACAGCGGTTGAAATCGGTACAACAGGAAGCCGAGCGTCTGAACCGACTGTTGCCGGCAGAGGTGCTGTTGCTTCGTGAGCAGTTGGAGGAAGGAAAGCCATGCCCGGTCTGCGGGAGTTTCCATCATCCGATGAGGGAACAGACCAATGTCCAATCCTTGCAGGAAGAGGAACTGAACCGTGCGAAAGAACAGGTTGCTAAAGAAACGGAACAACTGAAAAACACGCTGAATGCCCGCCAACTGGAGATGGCCCGTCTTTCCGCATTGATTGAAAATTATGTGGCGCAAGTTGATGATACGCTGAAAAAAGTAGAAACATACGTATCCATTATTCCCAATTGGAAAGATTTGTTGGAGCAGGGCACATTGAAACATTATGTCCGGCAATTCGGCAGGCAATGGAATGCCCGTTTGCAAGAGCAGACCGAAATAAAAGAGGCTCTTACCTCAAAATCAGCCCAAAGAGATAGTTTGAAAAAAGAAGAAGCCAATGCCATTGGTTTGTACGAAGAAAAGAAACAAAAAGAAGAAAGACAGCAGGCAGAATTGAACGAACGTGCTCGTCTGCGGTCTTCCCTGCTGAATGGTGAATCCACCGAAACAGTGGTTGCAACCCATGCAAGACGGCAAAAGGAACTGGAACAACAACTGGAAAAAGCCATGAACTTGCATCATTCTTTAACTGTGCAGGCGGAATCTTACAAAGGGCAGACCGCACAGATGGAAAAGGAATTAGTCCGTCTGACTGCTGTCTTGCAACAAGACGAATTGAAAATAAACGAGTGGCTCACGCTTCAAAAGGAAACGTATGCCGAGTTGGAACAATTGCTTTCCAAAGACAAAAGCTGGATACTGGCTGAGAAACAAGCGTTGGGCACACTGAAAGAGAAGGAAACCACTCTTCAGGCGGTCCTTGCGGAGCGAAGGCAGAAAAGGGAGGAGCATCAGCAAGCTCCTCTGAAACCGGATACCACGGAAAACAAGGAGTCGCTGATTGAAACATTGACTGCCTGCACTGCTGCCAAAGAAATGGAAACCGGACGTTTGGCCCAAATAGAGGTGACGATACAGAACCATATAAAAGGTAAGGAACGCATAGCCGGCATCGAGAAAGAGTTGGAGGAAAAAAACTCTATCTACGAGAATTGGGCGAAACTGAACGAACTGTTCGGTTCCCAGACTGGCGCCAAGTTTAAGGAAATAGCCCAAGGTTATACGCTTGATGTCCTTTTGCTTTATGCCAACAGGCATTTGCAAGACCTTGCCCCCCGTTACGAACTGCAACGCATTCCTGACACGCTGGCCTTGCAGATTGTGGATCTTGATATGATGGGTGAGGTGCGTAGTGTCCATTCCCTTTCGGGCGGGGAATCTTTCTTGGTATCTCTCGCCTTGGCATTGGGCTTGTCTTCCTTGTCCTCCAACCGGATGAATGTGGAATCGTTGTTTATTGACGAAGGTTTCGGATCGCTGGATATGGACACTCTGCGCATTGCGATGGATGCTTTGGAGCGGTTGCAGATGCAAGGGCGTAAGATAGGGGTGATTTCCCATGTGGCGGAGATGATGGAACGTATCCCCGCGCAGGTGCAGGTGGTGAAGACCGGAAGCGGAAGGAGCAAGGTGCAGGTGATGGGACCAATATAAGGATTGTACTCCATTACAGATGA
>OGDB01000110.1_pt1 | contig 30249 bp, 27 predicted proteins | sample 1570361 | NCBI WGS metagenome assembly OGDB01 (sample SAMEA2582173, study PRJEB24529) | metagenome | biome: Human gut stool | place: China | collected 2011 | reverse complement strand
TGGCTGGCAACGTAAAGCTGCTTAGCCATTATCTCAAATTTTAACGAACTATTGTCATCATAACAGAAGAATTCTTTCAAATTATATGAAACAAAACTATCGTCCAATTCATACTCGTTCAGCCAAGCAGGCTTTCCACGACGCAAAAAACGCTGTGCATATTTTATTGCTTGGTCACGCAATGTTGTAACATAAAAGCCCTGACCAAAATCCAAAAATTTTCGAGAATGAAACACATCTGGATGCTCCACTCTAACAGATGAAGAATGATAAACTCTCATACTAATTCAACACTCCTTTCTCCCTCATATAATCTATGAGGTCTTCCATCAAATATTCCTTACCAAAAGTATGGAGCACATCATAACTCGGTACAATATACCCATTCAGTATACCAGATGTCTTCAATCTTTCGTATACATCCCTAGCATTCAGTCCTAATCGACGAGACAAGTTACCAATGCAATACGTTGCGAATTCTACTGTATCTTTATCCATACATCAATTGCTTTTTGTCATTATCGATTGCAAAAATAAGAAATAATCTCGAAACCACAAAACTTTTACTAAGAAAAAACTATGATCTTAGCATATCCAAGCTCTTTTCATCCCTTTCTTCTTGATAGCAAACCGAGGCAAATACATCGTCTCTCGTGTCTGCCACTCCCATGGCCTTGAGCATAGGCTCATAAGAAGGATTATTTCCGATGAAACCCAACAAAGATGACATGGCTCCACCTACACTGGTTCCATCAGTGATAATATACTCGGCATCCCATAGCATATTCTTGTCAAAGAAACGAAGATAGCGAACTGCCACTTTCAAATCAAGCAGTCCCTTAGGAGCACGACCCGTATAAACAGTTTTACCCTTCTGCACAATCGTAGAGTTTCTTCCTCTGGCACCAGGGATGACCACAACATAGCCTTCTGCCAAAGCCCTACCAGATGCATCACCCTCATCTATCATCCTCGGTGCTGCCGCCATATAGCCGCCCACATAATTAGGCATAAAGATAGGAGTGGATAGCGTTGCACCCTCAGGAACAAACACATTCATGTACTGATAAGTAGAATCCTCTACATGAGTAACATAATATAACTTTGTGTAAGCAGTATAGTTCACCTTCTTCCCTGTAGGAAGGGTAACAGACCCCGCCACGCCTTTCGAAGCATCTAACACCAACTTTGGTGTAGTCTTCTTCGCAGCCTGAGCACATACACAAAGTACCAAGGTCAGCGATGCTACGAAAAACTTCTTCATTATTACTTGATATATTTGAACGGTGCAAAGTTACTTCAAAACTTGAAAAAGAAGAAAATAGTCAATATAAAAAATGCAAACTCATAGAAGCTTGATACACTATACTGACATTCTCAACTTTTCAAGACCAATATTCATGTGCTAACTTTGTTAGGTTAGACAAAAACCCTTGTGGACTTATATCACTACACCTATTCATATCCAACCGATAGTGATTTTCACCTTCATCAGAATTTGGTCTTCCTTTTATCTTTATCCAATGATTATCATCATCAACCAAATAGATATAATTATCCCATACCCAGTAGAAACGGAAATTATTATATGCGAAAAATATGTTCCAATCCCCATAGATGCCATCTTTTTCTGGATATCGAGGCAATGGATCTATCAATGAAATTTTCTTTTCTTGGAGCAACTGATGAAACAATTTATTTCTCATGAATGTATAGTCGGGTGAATACCAGTCAAATACATAAGCATGATGAGCTCTAGAAGGATATAATGCCCAAACATTGTCCCTAAAACGATTAAGTCTCCATGCCGAACCATGAAAAACAATATCACTATCTACAATCATTCCTTCTGCAAGGATGTGCTTAATCCTGTTTGTATTTTCAGCCCAATACTTGTCTGTTTCCTCTATTTCTACTAACTTTATTTTTTTCAAGTCATCTACCATCAATAGGTGATCAACTTCCATGTAATAAGAAGGCACACTCTTGTTTAATAAGTGCTGTCTCCAATTGTCAGCTGATGTGTCAAAAACAAAACATTTACCTTCATAGCCAAGTTGGTCAAAAGAATGGCAGCAGGCAATAAGGGCTTTAGTGAGTGAAACTTGATATTCATCCTTTACACCATCACTATCGAAGTACTTGCAGATATTGTTAAACTTCTGAACAAACATAGGAAAATCAGCCACATATTCTTCGCTATCTTTGCGCAGCAAACAAGAAATGTTGCCTTTTAAGAAGATATTACTCTCTGCTTCACGAATCTTCTTTCTCCACACTGCAGAGTTTTCACCTAACATCAAACGAGCTTTAAAACGCTCTTCTAAAATTTGACGCTCAGCAAATTTAGAAGAAATTGGTGAATAACTTGCCAAAAAAGTTAGGATATCGCCACTCTTTGCACTAAGCTCCTTCATCAATCTAATAGCACCAATCATAGCATCTTCTGTAGCAATATTGCTATTTTCTGCAACATTCCAAACAAAATACAGCCAATCTTTAAAATGCTTTTCGTCAAATTCCTCATTTATCTCAAAATACCGACACACAGCATAGGATACAACTCGCCCTATCTGAGTTGTTTCAGAAACAATAATACCTTCTTTTAACTTAAGATAATGTGGAATAAGATAAAAATAATCTTTGTCCACTTTCCATAAAGGACGGAGCTTTTCATCCGTCAAGCGAGAGAGTTGCCATAACGAAAAGAATTGTTTTAAGTCTTTAATGACATCTGCCTTTATCACTTCTTTATAAAGATTAAAACCTGTATATTCATTATTAGAATTATTACCTTTATAAACGTCTTGATAGAATCTATTATCTTGCAACTCAGAGGCACTAAGTGATGAATCCGCAATAAATTTTGCGAATAAATAATCTCTTATGAATTTGAAATAGATAGCATCTACTTGATATACTTCTGCCGCTTTGGCTACATTCCAAAAAACATCTGTCCACGCATTATCCATCAAAGAAGCTATATCTTGTCCCAATAACTTTTTATGGGGATTATCTGGGTCTGGTGCAAAATCTAGTAAGTCTGCCTTAAAGTTCTCAAAATCAGTCAACTGTTTACCTCTTGCATTCATTTTTACATATAAATCATCAGAAAGAGGCAAATTCTCGTCTTTCATTTCTTTATAAACAAACACAATAGGACATTCTTCTGAAGTTAACAAACTCCAGCATTTTTGAAAATCCGTATCCTTCCCAAAGATTTCTTCAAGACCATCTTTGATGTCGTTACCTGTAGAATCTTCTATTTTAGTGCCACCTAAAGTGCGCAACATTCCCTGTACTGTAGGGTCTTGAGCATATCGTTGATAAAACCACGTTTGATTTCTGATATACTCTACAATGCCCTTCTCTTTATTTTTATCCTTAAAATTCTTATAATTATTAGAGTCAATTGTACATAAATGATTACAAAATTCCCTTGATGAAATTCTTGTCTCGTAGGTAAAACAGTTGAAAATGTCTTTATTGGCAGACAAATTATCCGATTTTAGAGCTATGTACCAATGTAATAACCACAACGTTGTCAAACGCTGCTGTCCATCCAAGGGATACAAAGCATCATTCTCGATAGTTCCATAAACGAAATCAAGAGTCATTGTCCCGCCTTTTCCACATAGCACATCAAACATCTTACCTAAGAAACGCTCTCTAAGATGTTCCTTTCCTATTCTTCCTTGGGCATAGTCACGCTGAATGATGGGTATTTCAATCCTTTTTTCGTTCAGTATACCCCACAAAGTTTTATATTTATCACTCATATTTTTTTTCAATTATAAAACCAAATTCAGTCAATAAATCAATTATGTTCTGGCGATAAGCTTCTGCATCAGAACGAGTCCAAGCTGTCATAGTTCCTGATACAGGACTATAATATTTCATAAATACCTGCTTCGTACATGGTAATATAAATGAAGAAGTAGCATTAATTGGGTCTATCTCTTTAAAACCATGTTGCGCATTACACTTTGGACAAGGATAATACTTACCTTGCTCTTTCCCTATGATTATGCGTCGTTTGGCTGGAAATATAGCATTGCCATAACCTCGATTAGTTCTCTCATCTAACAAAGTAAAGTTCCACAAATGATTCTTTTCATTATCTTTATCATCCTCATTTAATAAGTCTGTAGAACTACCTTGAAGATTTTTGTGGAGACTTTCGAATACTTTGGTTCGTTTTCTGTCATCTTTCTCATTGTCTTCACAGAAAGCTTTAATTTTCTCCTTCAAACCTTCATCAGCAATGACATAGTTATTCAGCAACCATTCTTTCTGCTGCTCAAACTCTTGCATATCATTGGTCGTATTGGAGTCTATGTGTTCAACATCCCATTTTTCCAATTTATAAAGATTGAATGGGAACTTAAAGAATATATCTTGCGCATAAGTCTCCTTAGCAATTTTTCCTTGACGTATAACCGTCAAGATATTATGAAGCAGAAGAATCGGGCGGCATTGCGTCTTGCGACATTCTTTTATTTCATACTCCTCATCTATATTTTTGCATCCATCAATCAACTCTTGAATTTTATTATGCAGATAATTCTTAAACTTAGAAATGGTCATACTGTTCTTATTCCACTCCATCCAAAGCTCATAAACCTCCTTCTTCATTTCAATAGGGTTTCCTGCAACTCTAGTTGATTCTCTAGGACGGCACAAGATATAGCCAACATAATGGTATAGTTCCAATTCATTGTACCATTCGTTGAGAGTATCAAAAATGGATTTAACCTTTTCCCATACAGACTGAATAGTATGGCTGTTATAACCATTACTTTTGAAATAGGCATACACGTATCTAAATGTCTGTGCTCCATCGTTACCAACTTCTTCACCAACATCACCTAACAATTTTTTATCACATAGTATTTCGAATAAATAGTCAATACGCGTAGCAGAATGATAACCAACATCATGAAAAAATAGCCAAAAGTTATCCATTTGAAGCTGATTTTCCATAGCATCCCACTCAGAGGCGATTTCTTGTTGGCGCATATGGATTTTATCAAAGTCTTGCTCTGAACCAAAATTATTCCTGTTCAAAAGCAGGGCTTTTATTAATTCCGAAGGAGTAAGAGAAATTTTGTCAATATTCAACCTAGTGAAAACATCAATTGGATTTTGACTACCATTAATGGCATACCATATAAACTTGACCTTTGAAAGCAGGACTTCTTCAAACTTATCTAAATCTTTGTAGCCATTAAGTTTGGAAGAAACTTCCTCAAATGCCTCATACATATGATAAAAGTCTATATTATCTAGCTTTTGTTCTTCTGCATACAAATGATCTGCAAGACGATTTAAATAGTCTGCACTTTGAACACGAGTTTGATACTGTAAACCATATAAATGACGGTCGAAAAACTTCAAAATTATAAACAAGGTAGTAAGACGTTGTTGTCCATCAATAACATCCCAGCAGTCTGTCCCTTCTTCATTATGAGACTTTTGAACAACCAATGGCTGAATGCAGTATATGCCCTTTTGTCCATTTTTAAAGAAGTTATGAGTGAACTCAAAAATATCGTCAATAAGATCTTTGACCTGCTGACGAGTCCAACGATAGCCACGTTGATAATTGGGCACGCGAAAATTGCAGCCGTCCAAATCCTTGATGGCCACTATACTTATACCATTTTCTACAATAGGTGATTTGTCTGAATTCGTTTTATCACACATATATATAGTAATTAAGATTGTATTGTCATTATATATGAAGAGATTTACAGCAATAACAAAATCGCATACATCTTCAAAACTATTGCAAAGATAGCTCTTTTTATTTAAAATGCAGAAAATAAGGGCTTGTTTTTCTGTTAAACTTCTTAAACAGGAAAAAATGAATCAAACTTTAAGTCCATTATAATGGGAAAATCGTACCACCCATCACGAGCAGTACGATTCATATACACTGACAAATAACATTTCCGTAAATAAATGGAGTATATAAATAAGAGAGATAATGATGATAGAAAACCATGCGGCTCTCACGAGTGGCATGGCTATTTATGATTAAATTCCGCACACTTTCAAAATGTAGTTATATACCTCAGTTCGGGATAATGAGCTTTGTCTAAAGGCTTTATGATTTTTTTATATAAGGGACACAGTGGCTTGGCAACCATCTATATATCTTGGATGGTTGCTGAGACAAAATCCTCATGTAAAATATGCAATGTTAGAAAAGACTCAGCTGTTTCGTATCTTCGATAACGTATCCAGTAAGTGCCTTGGGCTTGTTGCCAAAGAAACAGTATGCCCCTTAATACAGAAATAATATTTATGATGAAATTCGCAACAGACCAGTGACGTGAATGTACTATCTGAGCCGTATTTTTCAACAGATCATTAATCGTTTCAATGATGTATCTTTTGCGCAGCATCATCTTGTCATAGAACGGCATTAGTTTGTTCTTCATGTTCACTCTCAGTCCTGTTACCAACTGGATGCCTTCCTCAAAAAGTGAATCGAAGAGTTTTTGCGAGATATAGCCTTTATCAGCAAACAGCTTACCTTGCAGACGTTTAGCCAACGCATCGAATACCGCTGGATCTTTGTCGCTAACTGTTGGCATAACGCCTGAGATTGTGGCATATTGGTATCATGGTTGAATCAGCAAAGGTTGTACCTGTACATCTGCCAAAAGCACGGAGATTCAGGAAGAACATGAGAGGGAAGAATACACGACTTTCAAGTTCTACAAAACGGTTATAAGACACTGCATTTGGAAAATATGACTTCAATGTTCCTCTAATAAAGAATAGGTAATAATGCTTGAAGTTTCGGAACGAGCCGAAATGGAAATACAGCAAAATCGTCATGATTTCACTATCAGATAAAGAGGCTTTACGTCGTCTGCGCTTTACTCCATCCTCACCCAAAAGCAATTTTCCTGCATTTTCAGCATCAAAAACTTTTTAAAATTCATCAATAATACAAAATAATTCTGTAACTTTGTCCTTGGTAATCTCCATAATGATATCTTTTTATGTTTGTAACTAATTGGATTTCACCTACAAAGATACAAAAAATATCGGAGATTACCAACTTTTTTAGGCACTATTTCTTATCCCGAACTGAGCTAAAGAAATTAGTAGATGAGAATACCGGTGAAGTATGGTTGATAGGATACGTTTTTATCGATACATTGCGTAGAATTCCTGCACCTTGTTATGGAGCATAGAAGCATAGAGAAGACCATCTTTCCATTCTTCAGGAATTTGTTTTATTCCAAATTTAGTACCCAGGATAGCTCCTGCTACTGCTGCATTTGTATCCGCATCTCCTCCTGATAAAACAATCTTCAGGATACCCTCTTTATACGAGGTTGCATGCCAATAAGCCCATAGGGCAGCCCCTAAAGTTCTGAGCGTATATCCCATACTCTTTTCATCATCCAAACACAAAGAATCCAGACCTTCATGATATGCCAAGTCAACAAATAGAACGATTCGTTCATCATATTGCTTGGCAATGCCAATCACCTCTTCATAATCCAATATCCTGTTTTCAAAGACAAGAGCATGTATGATAGAAGAAACGATAACGCAAGAGCCTACACAGCGTGGATCATAATGAGTTAGCTTACAGATATTCTCTGCATTATTAGCCACATTGTCCTTCAAAAGTCCTACCACCGAAGTTCTCATGACGGCTCCATTAGCTGCAGCTTTTTTCTTTCCCATCTTCCAGATAATCTCTGCAGCCTTCTGTGGATTCGAAGTATAGTCACCAAGAGCCATTACATTATAGGTATGCCGACCAATTCCCATGCCTCCGTTCATCATCCATTCCTTAAACCTTCTGGCAATATCAAGAATATCTACCTTTTGACAAGCCACAAAAGAATCTAAGATGCATAGCATCATGTCGGTATCATCAGTCCAATCGCCTCTTTGCCAACGACGACGATGATCATCTTGCACGATTTGTGAATAGTCCTCTATCCCATCAGGATAAAAACGATCCACCTCTTGCTTGGACATAAACTCCGTGCTCAGTCCCAAGGCATCTCCTACAGCTTGCCCGAAGATTGTGCCGAGGAATCGTTCTTTTATAGTTTCATTTTCCATATTTTTTTCATTAATACAACCAACCAATCGTAAAGTCATCCATATCTGGCAATAGTGCTGTACCGATTACACAACTTCACTTTTTTAACGGTAACACTCCCTTTTATGCTCCTTCAGATACAACTATATGTTCTGTGGAAACCATGATGCGGCTGAGGAAGCAGCCATCATGTACACTATGATAGGAAGCTGCAAGCTGACTGGTGTTGACTTCCGAAAATGGACAACCTACTTCTTGACTCATATACATGAGTATGATAATTATTATTCGAAAGATTTGGCAGACTTCCTGCCACTGAAGCTAAGAGATATTCTCTAAGTTATCACGATCTGTAAAGTGATATAACGTTGTAATATGATGCTATTCAAGGATCTTTTTAAATTCCTCCCAATTATTTCGTTTACTCATAATTTATGTTCTGTATTATTCTATCAAAAAAAGTTCTAATTCCTGTGGCTTGTTAACCTCTACTTTTGCCTCCGCATCTGGTTTATCTCCATAAGGATAAATACCGTCCACGTATGCCTTGATCAAAAAGGCATGAGACAAGGGTTTGCTTGGGTCATCCACATCACAGTTGGTATTATAATCCAACAAGATAATGATTTTCGTTTTACTTGCCTCCTTCAATCGTTCAATGATTGTTGGCACTTTATTCTCCAACATCCATTGGTAGGTTGGAATATATATCTGCTTCCTTGCTTCTATATATCCTAGGAGTTCCTTGCCATTTACTCCCTTGCGATGTCCCAACGGCTTTCCATACTTGCGTACAGTTCGCTTGATATTCTTCATCGTGTCATTCTGGAACATCCGCACATCTACATCAGCTCCTTCAAACACTTTCAATCCCTGCCAAATAGCCTCTACGCATGTGGCTGTCACTCCATTGCTGAATGGAACTGGTATTCCACCATGCGGATAGAATGGACTTAATTTGATTAAGCTATCTTTAGCATGGCTAGTTACATCCGCAATGATGGCATCGGGGTGTTTCTTTAATATGTTTTCGTATTTTTTACGTTTAGATTCTATTAATATCATAATTATCGAAATATTTTTATAACAACTTAAAATATTTTATCTCCAAACCGAGAAATTAATTCTTGTTTAAGATCATATGGGAAACTACACATAGAAAAGGCATAGTCTCCGATACTTGTCACACTATCCGGAATGACAACTTCTGTCAAAGATTCACACCTAGAAAAGGCAAATTTTCCAATACTTGTAACGCTATTTGGAATGACAACTTCTGTCAAAGACTTACACCTAAAAAAGGCAAATTCTCCAATACTTGTAACGCTATTTGGAATGACATACGATGTCAGTTTCTGATTTCTAAATGAGATGATTCTACTTTTATCCTTGTTAAACAGGATGTTGTCTTCATAAACAAAACTCGGTGATAAGCATTCAAGATTACCATTCCAGTCTTTAAACGGATTGCCATTAATGCATACTACACTATTTGGAATGACAACTTCTGTCAAAGATTCACACCTAGAAAAGGCTCGGTCTCCAATACTTGTAACGCTATTTGGAATGACAACTTCAGCCAAAGAACTACACAAATAAAATGCCCTATCACATATTATTTTTGTACCCTCTTTGACCGAATAAACTCTACGAAAATTTAGTGAAACATCCAACAATTTTCTTCCATCTTTGCTATATTTCACGCCCCATTCATCAACAAAAGCCTCTTTTAGCTCTTCTTTTGTTCGTTTTGTCGATAAATCTTCATTCATCACAGGAGTTATATTGGGCTTTTCGCCAATAAACAATCTAAAAGAACATGCTGAAAGCTCCTTTCTTGCCAAAGCAAGCATGAAAAGAGAGTAAAGTGTGCAGAAATCCTTATCACAAAACAATTCCTGCAGGGCAGATATTACCTTGCTATTTGAAGGATTGCGATAATCATTTTCTGAGAAGAGAAGTCTGTCTGAGGCACCATAGATATCTAACAAAGTAGATTTCATCGAGATAGCCTTTAATGACAAGGCGATGCTTGCCAATGAAAAATCATCTATTGTTTCATCGAAATCATCCATAGTACGCAAAGGATGACTGAAATCCTTGGTACCGATAGTTGGAGATTGGCTGCCCTTCATAGATGGCACAAACATCCCGTCATAATCCACCAATGTAAGAGAACCATCGGGACGGACTATGATATTGTCTGGCTTAATGTCGCCATGAGAAAAAGACTGGGTACGGAGCCAAGCTGCCATCTTGCCAAAACGATAACTCAGCATCAACATGGCTGACTGAATCCGGTAATTTGCAGCAATGTAAGCTTCCATTGTTTCTCCTTCTACCCAATCCATCAACAATACAGGAAATTCATCCTCCTCGCATTGACTGTCCACGAAGAGTTCCTTCTCCATATACTTTACAGAAGTAATATATGGAGAATCCACCATATCCAATTCATCCGCAATCTGACGATAGGCATCAGCTCGCCCTTCCTGTTCTTCCGTAAAACACTTGAGGGCATAATATTTCCCAGTACTATTGTCCAGCATCTTGAACACCACGGCAAAAGCACCACTACTACGATATGGCTCTCCGTGATCATCTAGTACGGGAGTCAGGTAAGCCAATTTATCAAGATTATCGCCAGCATCTTGAATGGCCTTAACATATTCTGATATCAATGGATACTGCATATTGTGTACTGTAATTTTATCTGTTTCTATAAATCTTAATAACAACAAATAGGAATATAAAGAAGATGGGCACTAGCCTTTAAAATAAACAAGCGTGAAATCATCCATATCTAAGATTCCTTTCGAATTCAGTTTTTTCAGATACTGTTCAAACTGACTGTCGGATGATGTTGCATCCAACAAAGATTGGAGCACATCCTGCCCAAATTTAAACTTCATGGTCTCTGCTGTTTTCAAAAGTTGGGAATTACCAGATGCTTTTAGATATTCTTCAGCAAGCTCCGCACCATATTCCTTACTTTTAGACAATTCATACATCATCATGATATAATGCGATAAGGCATCGCTGGCAGCAAAGACTACCGAAGATTCATCCAGATAAAAGTCACCACAACTGAAACCTTCCTCTTCCAGGGGATCTTTACAGCTAACCAACCTGGGAGGATTACTAAAATCAGACAATTTCGTAAAACTATGTTCCAAGACACCAGTTTCTTTGCTATAATGAAAGACTACGCTATCGCCGTATGCCATCCATTTACATTGCTTATCCCCTGTTATCCATGCAGCAGCAATGGTGGCGCAAGACCCCTCATTATAATATTTATTCAAAAGAATGCCGTCGCCTTCCTTTGCTCTTTCCTCGTGCTCATTATAAAAGGGCTCCCAAATGCCATCTACCCATTCGTCAAGTTCTTTGAAGGAGACGACGGGCTTATCTTTCGGAAGATGTTTTACAAGATACTCCGACCACTCATTGGCAAACAAACCACAGCCTCCTGCCCCATCGGATACCGCTATACAAGTATCCGATGAGTAGAAGGCATCTTCGTTTGCAACATGGTCATTGAACTTTGCTATACTAACACCTCTGTTCATATCTTTTCTATATATCATTAGAGATTCTGATTAACCAGCATACTCGAAAGTGTGCCAATCTTCATCATTTTAACCAATCTCTCCATACCCGTATTTACACCCATAGCATGGTAGCGGATATCAGCCTGCTTATCTCCAAAGATATTACGGATCTGCTCATTGTAGTTGAGCGGCAAAAGACTTGACATATTATAAAGTTTCTCACCATATCCATTTCCGTTCAATTCATCTGCAGTTGCAGGGAATACTACTGATTCAGCATGTCCTGGCACAACGTGAATATTGAAGAGCAAGACATTGCCATCATTGGTAAACATCGATTTCAACTGATTGGAAAGTTGCAGCATCTCATCATGCGAGGTTCCGTTATATTCACCATCAGTGATATTGATAATCGTTGGCGGATAACAGTCCTTGTCATGATGCTCTTTCATCCAGTTTTCGAGCAAACCATCCGCACGTTTGAAAGCCTTATCCATGTGTGTCCAACTACCATCATGGCGAGCTACCATCCATTGTTTCTTCTCTACTTCTTTGATGGTTATACCCTTTCGAGTACGCACCTCTTCCTTCACCATTTTCTTTTGGCAAGGATTATCACGAATCTCTTCTGGAGTAACGAAGTCGCGTCCCTCCAAGTTACCATTCCAGGCACTATAAGCCTCCATGCCATAACCTATCATGGCAATATCAAAGTAATGACGAGTCTCATTATTCTTCACACATCGCTCCACCAGCTCGTTGATTTGGGCATTTACAATACGGGCAACAGCCTCAGATAAAGTCATATCCTCACCATTGAAGGTAGTAATTCTGCGCATAGAAACACTTTGGTCCACCAGGAAGATGAATGCTGTAGGATGCTCACGATCAACACGAGCCGTATATGCATTCTTGCTCTGCAATATCTGTGGCTGGCTTGGAATTGGAATACCAAAGTTGCCGATGTTCTTGATATACTTCAGGGGAATGCTGTTCTTTACCAGAATCTCGGCTTGATAGAAAGGCTGTTCATTTATATCCAGGTCAAAATGCTTGTTTGCCTTGACTGTCTGAAAATGAATTTTCTTGAAATCTTCCAGGTTTCCGCCAACGTTTGCGCCACTTCTTGTAGCATTTCTATCTGAAAACTTAGTCTGTTCATCAAATATCACCTCTGGGTCTATTTCCAAAATTACGGGGTTAGATATACGTTGCTCGCTCATCGCTACATACATCATTGGATGCTGCTTGGTAAAGCTCGCTCTCACATAATGCTCCAATCCATCTCGTTGGTCAAGTGACCAGGAAGTAGAACCTGGTCCACCGCCTCCCGGCTTAGGAATCGTAATTCCACGTTCCTCACAATCCTTCCAGGAAAAGAGGCCACCATTCTTGATGATGTTCTCTAAGTTGTCACGATCTGTAAAATGATACAACGTTGTAATATGATGCTGCTCAAGGATATTCTTAAAATCCTCCCAATTATTTCGTTTACTCATAATTCATATTTTTGTTGTTATTCTATCAAAAAAGTTCTAATTCCTGTAGCTTATCAACCTGTAGTTTTGCCTCCGTATCCGGTTTTTCTCCATAAGGATAAATACCATCTACGTATGCCTTGATCAAAAAGGCATGAGACAAAGGTTTGCTTGGGTCATCCACATCACAGTTGGTATCATAATCCAACAAGATGATGGTTTTCGTTTTACTTGCCTCCTTCAACCGTTCAATGATTGTTGGCACTTTATTCTCCAACATCCATTGGTAGGTTGGAATATATATCTGCTTCCTTGCTTCTATATATCCTAGGAGTTCCTTGCCATTTACTCCCTTGCGATGTCCCAACGGCTTTCCATACTTGCGTACAGTTCGCTTGATATTCTTCATCGTGTCATTCTGGAACATCCGCACATCTACATCAGCTCCTTCAAACACTTTCAATCCCTGCCAAATAGCCTCTACGCATGTGGCTGTCACTCCATTGCTGAATGGAACAGGTATTCCACCATGCGGATAGAATGGGCTTAACTTGATTAAGCTATCTTTAGCATGGCTAGTTACATCCGCAATGATGGCATCGGGATGTTTCTTTAATATGTTTTCGTATTTCTTACGCTTAGATTCTATTAATATCATAATTATTAAAATATATTTACTACACACAAAATACTTTATCTCCAAACCGGGAAATTAATTCTTGTTCAAGATCGTCTGGGAAACTGCAGCCCAAAAACGCACCACGTCCTATGCTAGTCACACTAAAAGGGATGACTATCTCTGACAGAGAATGACATCTAGAAAATGCACCTTTACCTATGCTAGTCACACTAGAAGGAATGACAATCTCTGACAAAGAACGACAATCAAAAAATGCATTATCACCTATGCTAGTAACACTAGAAGGGATGACTATCTCTGACAGAGAATCACAACCCCAAAATGCACTATCACCAATGCTAGTAACACTAGAAGGGATGACTATCTCTGACAGAGAAAAACATCTATAAAATGCACTATCACCAATGCTAGCAACACTAGAAGGGATGACTATCTCTGACAGAGAAATACATCTATAAAATGCACTATCACCAATGCTAGTAACACTAGAAGGGATGACATACGATTTTATATTTTGATTTCTGAAAGAAATAATTCTACTTTTATCCTTATTGAACAAGATATCATCCTCATAAACAAAGTTAGGAGATAAACATTCTAATTTGCCATCCCATTCAACAAACGGATTACCATTTAAGCAAATTACGCTTTTAGGGATGGATATATATTGCAACGAGGAACAATCATAAAAAGCCCAACTACCTATGCTAGCAACGCTAGAAGGAATGACTATCTCTGACAGAGAACTACACCATAAAAATGCCCTATCACATATTATCCTTGTACCCTCTTTAACAGAATAAGCTCCATTTAATACTCCTTGAGCTGCCAACAATTTTCTTCCATCCTTGCTATATTTCACTCCCATTTCATCAACAATAGCTTCTTTTAACTCTTCTTCTGTTGTTTCTGTTGACAAATCTTCATTCATCACAGGAGTTATATTTGGCTTTTCGCCAATAAACAATCTAAAAGAACATGCAGAAAGCTCCTTTCTTGCCAATGCGAGCATGAAAAGAGAGTAAAATGTACAGAAGTCTTTATCGCACATCAACCCCTGCAAAGCTGATATGACCTTGCTATTTGATGGAGTGCGATAATCATTTTCTGAAAAGAGAAGCCTGTCTGAGGCACCATAGATATCTAACAAAGTAGATTTCATCGAGATAGCCTTTAATGACAAGGCAATGCTTGCCAATGAAAAATCATCTATCGTTTCATCGAAATCATCCACAGTACGCAAAGGATGACAGAAATCCCTGGTACCGATAGTTGGAGATTGGCTGCCCTTCATGGATGGCACAAACATCCCGTCATAATCCACCAATGTAAGAGAACCATCGGGACGGACTATGATATTGTCTGGCTTAATGTCGCCATGAGAAAAAGGCTGGGTACGGAGCCAAGCTACCATCTTGCCAAAACGATAACTAAGCATCGACATGGCTGACTGATTCCGGTAATTTGCAGCAATGTAAGCTTCCATCGTTTCTCCATCCACCCAATCCATCAACAATACAGGGAATTCATCCTCCTCGCATTGACTGTCCACGAAGAGTTCCTTCTCCATATACTTTACTGATGTAATGTATGGAGAATCTAACAAATCCAGTTCGTCTGCAATCTGACGATAGGCATCAGCTCGCCCATGCTGTTCTTCCGTAAAACACTTCAGGGCATAATATTTCCCGGTACTCTTGTCCAGCATCTTAAACACCACGGCAAAAGCACCACTACTGCGATATGGCTCTCCGTGATCATCCAGTACGGGAGTCAGGTGAGCCAACTGTTCAAGATTATCACCTGCATCTTGAATGGCCTTTACATATTCTGATATCAATGGATACTGCATAGCTTACACGATTATTAATTGACTATCTTAAGTCGCATTTTCAGACGACAAGGCAAAAGTACACAATAAAATTAAAACCGACAAAAAAAAACTGCAGAAAAATGATTAATCATCGCTTTTTATTTCTATTCCAATGGAAATATATGAGAGAAAATCCATTTCTATGTCGTGTACATCTGTAAATCGCCAAACTTTGAGGATAGAGGTGGAGAATGTTCTCCACCTCTTATTTTATATATTAAAAAAGGAGAAGGCAAATGAGGATGTCTTAGGGGAAGGACTTCCTATTTATGATGGTATCTATTTTTGCCGGTATCTCTTTTTCGTCGTAATAATCAAGGAATAATCTAAAAAGTTACCCAAAATATTTTTTCTCCGAAACGGGAGATTAATTCTTGTTTAATATCGTTTGGAAAATTGTAATCATCAAAGGCACCATCCCCAATACTAGTAACACTATTAGGGATAACTATGTCTGTCAAAGAAGTGCAACCATTAAACGCACCACCTCCAATGCTAGTTACACTGTCTGGAATAACAATATCTGTCAAAGAACCGCATCCCCAAAATGTACCATATCCAATACTAGTTATGCCATCAGGAATAACAACGCTACTCAAAGATTTGCAATAACAAAATGCATTATTCCCAATGCGAGTTACACTATCAGGAATGGCTATATTTGTCAAAGATTCGCAACCACAAAATGTCCACGTCCCAATGCTAGTTACACTATCAGGGATGGCAATGTTAGACAGAGAACGGCAACCAGCAAATGCACTATTACCTATGCTAGTTACACCGTTGGGAATGACAAAACTTGTCAAAGAACCACAACGATTAAATGCCTCATTTCCAATGCTGGTTACGCCATCAGGAATGACAATATCATTCAAAGAAGAGCAAAATAGAAATGCCTTATCACATATTATCCTTACACCCTCTTTAATAGAATAAGTACCATTAAGTTCGTAAGGAGCTTTCAATAACTTTCTTCCATCCTTGCTATATTTCACTCCCCATTCATCAACAAAATCTTCATTCATCACAGGAGTTATATTGGGCTTTTCGACAATAAACAATCTAAAAGAACATGCAGAAAGCTCCTTTCTCGCCAATGCAAGCATGAAAAGAGAGTAAAGTGTGCAGAAATCCTTATCACACATCAATTCCTGCAGGGCAGATATGACCTTGCTATTTGATGGAGTGCGATAATCATTTTCTGAAAAGAGAAGCCTGTCTGAGGCACCATAGATATCTAACAAAGTAGATTTCATCGAGATAGCCTTTAATGACAAGGCAATGCTTGCCAATGAAAAATCATCTATCGTTTCATCGAAATCATCCATAGTACGCAATGGGTGACTGAAATCCTTGGTACCGATAGTTGGAGATTTACTGCCTTTCATAGAAGACACAAACATTCCATCATAATCCACCAATGTAAGAGAGCCATCTGGACGGATTATGATATTGTCTGGCTTGACGTCGCCATGGGCAAAAGATTGTGAACGGAGCCAAGCCGCCATTTTGCCAAAGCGATAACAAAGCATTGACATGGCAGATTGCTCGTGATAATTTGCTGCGATGTAAGCTTCCATTGTTTCTCCTTCTACCCAATCCATCAACAATACAGGAAATTCATCCTCCTCGCATTGACTGTCCACGAAGAGTTCCTTCTCCATATACTTTACAGAAGTAATATATGGAGAATCCACCATATCCAATTCATCCGCAATCTGACGATAGGCATCAGCTCGCCCTTCCTGTTCTTCCGTAAAACACTTGAGGGCATAATATTTCCCAGTACTATTGTCCAGCATCTTGAACACCACGGCAAAAGCACCACTACTACGATATGGCTCTCCGTGATCATCTAGTACGGGAGTCAGGTAAGCCAATTTATCAAGATTATCGCCAGCATCTTGAATGGCCTTTACATATTCTGAAATCAATGGATACTGCATATTGTGCACTGTTATTTTATCTGCTTCTACAAATTTTAATGACAACAAATAGGGATATAAAGAAGATGGATGCTAGCCTTTAAAATAAACTAGCGTGAAATCATCCACATCTAAGATTCCTTTCGAATTCAGTTCTTTCAAATATAGTTCAAACCGGCTGCTAGATGATGTTGCATCTAACAAAGACAGGAGCACATCCTTCCAAAAATCAAACTTCATGGTCTCTGCTGTTTTCAAAAGTTGCGAATTGCCAGATGCTTTCTGATATTCTTCAGCAAGTTCCTCACTATATTCCTTACTTTTAGTCAATTCATACATCATCATGATATAATGCGATAAGGCATCACTGGCAGCAAAGACTACCGAAGATTCATCCAAATCAAAGTCACCACATCTGAAACCTTCCTCTTCTAGAGGATCTTTACTGCTAACCAACCTAGGAGGATTGCTAAAATCAGACAATTTCGTAAAACTGTGTTCCAAGACACCAGTTTCTATGCAATAATGGAAGACTACGCTATCACCGTATGCCATCCATTTACATTTCTTTTCCCCTGTTATCCATGTCGCAGCAATTGTAGCACAAGACCCCTCATTATAATATTTATTCAAAAGAATGCCATCGCCTTCTTTTGCTTTTTCTTCATGTTCATTATAGAATGACTCCCATATACCATCCACCCATTCATCAAGTTCTTTAAAGGAGACGATAGGTTTATTTTTTGGAAGATGTTTTACAAGATACTTCGACCACTCATTGGCAAACAAGCCACAGCCTCCTGCCCCATCGGATACAGCTATACAGGTATCCGATGAGTAGAAAGCATCTTCGTTTGCAACATGGTCATTGAACTTTGCTATACTAATACCTCTGTTCATATCTTTTCTATATATCATTACAGATTCTGATTAACCAGCATACTCGAAAGTGTACCAATCTTCATCATTTTAACCAATCTCTCCATACCAGTGTTTACTCCCATTGCATGGTAGCGAATATCAGCCTGCTTATCTCCAAAGATATTACGGATCTGCTCATTGTAGTTGAGCGGCAAAAGACTTGACATATTATAAAGTTTCTCGCCATATCCATTTCCGTTCAATTCATCTACAGTTGCAGGGAACACTACTGATTCTGCATGTCCAGGTACAACGTGAATATTGAAGAATAATACATTACCATCATTGGTAAACATCGACTTCAACTGATTAGCAAGTTGTTGCATTTCATCATGTGAGGTGCCATTATACTCACCATCTGTGATATTGATAATTGTAGGAGGATAACAATCCTTGTCGTGATGGTCTTTCATCCAGTTTTCGAGCAAACCTTCTGCACGTTTGAAAGCTTTATCCATGTGTGTCCAACTACCATCATGGCGAGCTACCATCCATTGTTTTTTCTCTACTTCTTTGATGGTTATACCCTTACGAGTACGCACCTCTTCCTTCACCATTTTCTTTTGGTAAGGATTATCACGAATCTCTTCTGGAGTAACAAAGTCTCGTCCTTCCAGATTGCCATTCCAAGCACTATAAGCCTCAGTGCCATAACCTATCATGGCAATATCAAAGTAATGGCGAGTCTCATTATTCTTCACACATCGTTCCACCAACTCGTTGATTTGAGCATTTACGATACGGGCTACGGCCTCAGATAAAGTCATATCCTCACCATTGAAGGTGGTAATTCTACGCATAGAAACACTCTGGTCCACCAGGAAGATGAATGCTGTAGGATGCTCACGGTCAACACGAGCCGTATATGCATTCTTGCTTTGTAACATCTGTGGCTGGCTTGGAATTGGAATGCCAAAGTTGCCAATGTTTTTAATATACTTCAGAGGAATAGTATTCTTTACCAATATCTCCGCCTGATAGAATGGCTGCTCATCCACATCGAAATCGAAGTGATTACGAGCCTTGACAGTTTGGAAGTGAATCTTCTTGAAATCCTCCAGACTTCCACCCACATGAGCACCATTGCGCACAGCATTTCTGTCTGCATATTTGGTATCCTCATCATAAATCACCTCTGGGTCTATCTCCAGAATGACAGGGTTAGAAATTCTGTCCTCATTCATTGCCACATACATCATTGGATGATTCATGGTAAAGCTGACACGAACATAATGTTCCAGATTATCACGCTTATCCAACGACCAGGATGGAGAACCTGGTCCTCCACCTCCCGGTTTAGGAATATTGATACCACGTTCCTCACAATCCTTCCAAGAATAGAGCCCTCCATTCTTGATAATATTCTCCAAGTTATCACGGTCTGTGAAGTGATAGAGCTTGGTGATATGATTTTGTTCGAGAATATTCTTAAAATCCTCCCAGTTACTTCTTTTGTTCATTGTTTTTGTCCTCCAATAATATATGTATGTTAGAATAACGTTAGTTGCTTTGGTTCTATTGTCTGCGGTTTCCACATTTTATCACCAAAAGGATATAGACCTTCTACGTATGCCTTGATTAAAAAGGCATGCGAAAGAGGCTTCTTCGGGTCATCCACATCACAATTTGTATTATAATCCAAAAGTACGATGGTCTTAGTCTGGCTAGCCTCTCGTAATCTTTCGATAATACTTTGAACCTTATGTTCAAGTACCCACTTGTAAGTAGGGATATAAATCAACTTTCGAGCTTCAATATATCCGAGCAGTTCTGTTCCGTTTACTCCTTTGCGATGTCCAAGTGGCTTACCAAACTTGCGAACAGTTCTCTTAATATTCTTCATCGACTCATTCTTAAACATTTTCATATCTACATCAGCCGATTCAAATACCTTTAGCCCTTGCCACACAGCCTCAACACAAGTAGCAGTAACACCCTCGCTAAATGGCACAGGTATGCCACCATGAGGATAGAATGGGCTCAACTTTATCAAGTCATCTTCAGCATGACTCGTTACATCCGCAATTATTGCATCGGGATATTTCTTCAAGATATTCTCCCGCTTTTTTCGTTTAGAATCTATATGTAACATTGTAACATTCTTATTTTTTCAATATCCTTTTTATTATTACAAAAAGCAAATAACCACCCAATACAATAATTCCAGCATAAATAACAAACCCGATAATCAAAAATACAACCGATGAACTTGCCATAAAAAAGAGGAACACGTTCAAAAACAACTCCTCGTCTATGAAATACAAAGCAAAAAAAGACAACACTGCCAATAATGCTAAAATATCTTTTATCGGGTATGAGTTATCTTCTTTCAGAGATGCCAAATCTCTCAAATTATATTGAGCATTAGAAGTTGAATACTCTTGCTCTTGTCTGTTTGAACATACAGCAAATATCTCCCTTGCTTTTAGGAATCCAACTTCCTCCAAAGTAGCATCTTTTGTTGGTTCTTTCACACAACTAATTAATAAATTATCATACTTTTTACGATTCTTAGCCAACCGTAAACAAGTTTGCAATTTTTTAAGTTCTGCATTTTTGAGTCTAGATAGTTTTTTCCACAGATTAATTTTACATAACTCATTATAATCCTCAGCAGAAAAGAGTAATCTGTCTGCACCACCATATTCATCAAGCAAAGAAGGCTTCAAAGAAATTGCCTTTAACGACAAGGCAATGCTTGCCAAAGCGAAGTCGTCAATGTTTTCATCAAAATCATCAACAGTTCGCAAAGGATGAGAAAAGTCCTTTGTACCAATTGTTGGAGACTTCTGACCCTTCATGGCAGGAACAAACATACCATCATAATCTACCAATGTCAGATTTCCATCAGGACGAACCATGATATTGTCTGGCTTAATATCACCATGAGCAAATGGTTGAGAACGTAGCCATGCAGCCATTTTGCAAAAGCGATAGCAAAGCATTGCCATTGCATAATTATCTTGATAGTTTTCAGCAATGTAAGTCTCCATAGTTTCACCATCAATCCAATCCATCAGAAGGACAGGAAACTCGTCTTCCTCACAACTGCTATCTACGAAGATTTCTTTGTCTAAGTACTTTACAGAAGTAATATAAGAAGAATCTACGAACTCCAACTCATCTGCAATCTGGCGATAAGCCTCAGCTCTACCTTCTTGTTCTTCTGTAAAGCACTTTAAGGCATAGCATTTCCCAGTCTGTTCATCTTTCATCTTGAACACGACGGCAAAGGCACCACTGCTACGATATGGTTCACCATGATCATCTAGCACAGGTACCAAATGAGCCAATTTATCAAGATTACTACTTGCATCTTGTATGGCTCTAACATATTCTGATATCAAAGGATATTGCATAATACCAATAATTTACAAATCGTATAACCCAAATGAATAATCACTAGTCATACCATCAAATTCCATATTAAATGGCTTATTGGATGCAACTTCTCCCTCTTCAATATTCTGATATAAAGAGGATAAAAATAATTGCAAACAAGACAAGCTCGCTTTTTCTTTTGTTAATCGATATGCTATATAACCAAACTGGTCTCGCCCGTCAACAACATAATCTTGACACAGAATATAATTTTGATTCACGCCTATTATAGCAGAAGGCAAATAAGCTTCAATGCCATGATCATATATCATATTTGTATCATCAATTACGACAAAATCGTCTTGTTTTTCTGCACTCTGCTTTGAAAAAAAATATGATTTCAAAGTACCCAATAATGGAGAATTATAAATAAACAAATATTTTTTATCCACTCCAATCAACTGCAAACTTTTGAAGACTTCATTAGTCCTTTCAAAGCTTTTCCGCCCAATAGAACATTTCACTTCTATCACACAGACAACATCTTTAGCATTCACTATATCTATTTCTCCAAAAGATTTTACAACATTATTTCTATAAAGGATAATATCACACTGGGGTGATATTGAATCTGAAAAAACATATTCTGTATCATCTTCTTTCTTATTTGTCAAAAAATAAAGTTTCTGTCTAATAGAGTCAAAATCTTCATCTAAGGTAACAAAACCTTGTGTAACTTTGACATCATTAGGCAAATTCTCACGTAAGAAACCACGAAGTAAATGCTCTCCCCAAAAACCAAGCGAAGGCTTATGATGGGAAAGAAACTCTCTTCCATCATTTATTTGTGTCAAAAGGCATTCTGCTTTTGAACGATAATATTCTATATTATAGTTGTCCATATGTTTCTAATTTACTTATTGTTGTTCCAACTTTGCCAATTTTTCCTTAGCCATTTTATCTCCCTTATTAGCAGCTTCGCTATAACATTCGATAGCTTTTGCTAAGTTTTGTTCTAAACCAGTTCCCTCTTCAAAACATGTTCCTAAATTATATAGCGCACACGAGTTGCCTTGCTTTGAAGATTTCTGAAATAAGCCAACAGCCGCCCTAAACGATTGCTTGCATCCATTTCCGTTTTTATAACAAACGCCTAAATTATTTTGAGCAGAAGCATTACCCTGCTCTGCTGATTTACGATACCAATATACGGCTTCTTTGCATTTCTTTTCTATCCCAATTCCGTTAGCATAGCATAAGCCTAAACTAAACTGAGCTTTAGCATATCCTTGATTTGCTGATATCAGATACCAGTATACAGCCTGTTTATAATTTTGCTTTGTTCCACATCCATTATAATAACAATTTCCCAATTCATATTGAAATAGTACGCATCCTTGACTAGCAGCAATCTTAGTTAGTTCAAATCCTTTGATTAAATTTTTAGCAACACCTTTACCTTCTCTATAACATTTACCTAAAAGTCCAAAAGCTGAAGCTTGATCTTGTTCGACCGCTTTTTCTAACCACAACACAGATTTTTCATAATCCTTAGAAATTCCTTTTCCAGTGAGAAAAGCAACTCCTAGATTACACTGCCCAGCAGCAAAACCTAATTTAGCAGAAATCAAGAAATATTCAACGCTTTTTTCTAGGTTTCTTTCAACTCCTATACCCCGTTTATAGCATAACCCCATAGCATTATAACCTTTAGGATTTCCTGCTTTTATTGCTTTTTTTATTAATTCTATTCCTTTTTTGATATCGCATTCTACCCCTTTTGCATAACAATAACATAAGCCCAGTCCTGCTATAGCATACATATTCCCCTGAGCAGCAAACTTCTTATATATTTCAACAGCTTTTTCTTTGTCGCCTGTACTAAAATTGAATAATTTATCTGCCTCCTGTAACATAATGTTATACTCTTGCGAAATAATCGGTTTGCTTACTTCTAACAATCTGAGGGAACACATAACAAGATTCTTCTTCGTTTTAGCTAATAAAAAGAGCGAAAGAAGCGTATTAACTTCTTCATCATTCACCAATTCTTGCAAAGCAGCCAACACCTTGCTTTTACTCAAGTCACGATAGTCCTCAGCAGAGAAGAGTAATCTATCTGCTGCACCATAATCATCAAACAATGAAGGCTTCAAGGATATCGCCTTCAATGACAAGGCAATGCTTGCCAAAGCAAAGTCATCGATGGTTTCATCAAAATCATCAATGGTTCGCAATGGGTGAGAGAAGTCTTTAGTACCGATAGTAGGAGACTTCTGACCCTTCATGGCAGGAACAAACATACCATCATAATCCACTAAGGTCAGAGTACCATCAGGACGAACCATGATATTGTCTGGCTTGATGTCACCATGAGCAAATGGTTGAGAACGAAGCCACACTGCCATTTTACAGAAGCGATAGCAAAGCATAGCCATGGCATAATTGTCTTGATAGTTTTCCGCAATGTAAGTCTCCATTGTTTCACCATCAATCCAATCCATCAGAAGAACAGGAAACTCATCCTCCTCACAACTGCTATCTACAAAGATTTCTTTGTCTAAGTACTTTACAGAAGTAATATAAGAAGAATCTACGAACTCCAACTCATCTGCAATCTGGCGATAAGCCTCAGCTCTACCTTCTTGTTCTTCTGTAAAGCACTTTAAGGCATAGCATTTCCCAGTCTGTTCATCTTTCATCTTGAACACGACGGCAAAGGCACCACTGCTACGATATGGTTCACCATGATCATCTAGCACTGGTACCAAATGAGCCAACTCATCAAGATTGTTACTAGCATCTTGTATGGCTCTAACATATTCTGATATCAAAGGATATTGCATTGACTTTTTCTGTTAATTGTTTTGCCCCAAAGGTACAAAAGACTTACGATACTACCAAACCATTAGCTATTTTTTCACCTAATTTAATATAGTACCATCCTGTACATCTTTGCCTATGTCATCAAGAACCTGAGAGTAACATTGCTTGGTTCTGAAAAAGTCATTAAAAATCGCAGCAAGATAGGCTTTCGTGTTTGGGATATTCGGCATTAGCAGACATTGTAACTTAGACAGAACATAATAAGACTTTTCTTCCTTATACAGAATATACAAGACAGTATTATGCACTAAATGATTAGTACGATTAACAGCCTTTTTCATATTCTCTACATTCTGGATATTCTCCGAATCTACCATATCCCAATGAAGATCCCAAATTGTAATAAAGGCTGAGTCGTTTGAAGCCTCTATCATAAACTTCTCATTTTGATATGTAAAGTAAATATCATCGTGCTCGACACGAACTTCACAATTGAGCTGCCGGAGCAACTCAAGACACAAGTTTCTAGTACCAATATTCTCATTGCTATCATTAGATGGCGAGATAGAATTAACGATCTCATCCATCTCTTTTTCTGCTCTTTTCTGGCGGATGTAATACATCAAACTTATGCCAATCAATACTGAAATAATTGGTAACATCATAATTATAATCTTTTTAAATTAATACTTTATGAGATGGCAAAGTTAGTTCTTTTTTTTGCAAACAGATGTACAAACTCGGGAAAAACTTACCTCCACAAGCCTTGTGGAGCCTAAACATTTGTAGCATCTACCACCATTTATTATTTTTGCAGCCAAAATAACAATAAAAATAATAGGAATATGGAAAGACTCTTTTTTTTCGTGATTGCCGTTGCTTTAGCATTCGGCGTTGGTTGCCTGGGAAGAAACAGAAAGATTGGTTTCGGATGGGCTTTTGGTATCTCACTCATCAATGTGGTGATTGGTCTCATTGTCGTATTATGCTCTAAGAAGAAAACGCCAAATGAGCTTGAAAAGAAAAACTAAGTTGAAGATTTGGGGATGGGCATGTATTCTGATTGGAGTAATTAGCTTTATCAGTATCATTATGCGTGGCAACCCAAACCTCGGACCGAGCGTTTGGGTTGCCATAGGAGTTTATTTGTTATACAGGAAGAATACCTAAGAAAAATCACTTCCACTCCACAAGCTTTCTATCCAATGGTATCTTCTTGGGTTCACCACGATTGCCATCAATGAAATAACTCCCGGCTAGACTTTCATCAAACTGGAGAGTGAAGGCTTGGCGGATACGGGCACATTTCTCATTGATAGAATTAGACAATGGATTCGTCAGGGCTTCGATGCTCTGGCGAATCTTCTCTTCTGAAAGATGAGTCCCGTTGTTGTTCGATTTCTTGCGAATATCCACATAGATATCATATAGCTCTTCCCTATAATCCGACAGACATTTGAAAAGGATTCCCTCCTCATGACGCAAAAAGAGAATATACACCGCCTTTACCAATGGCTCCATCTTGATAGTCATATCATGATAGTCGGGCAGTATGATATCGTAATTCTCCGTGATGACCATTCTACTCAGATTCTTGGGTGGAAAGAGATACTGCTTCAGCACCCAATCGCTTACTCCGCCAAGGCGTAAGTCCTGTACCTGTCGGTACACCTCCTTCATCTTCTGCCGGATATCATAGCTGAATGTTTCATCTGCCGGAATCGGTTTAGGATCAAATATACTGTATGGAAAATCATCGACAGAGCTGAACATCACTTTGCAATCCGGCAACTTATCATACGCAGCCTGCATCAATGGCATAAAATCCTCATCTTCCTCTATAGACAAAGAATAGGAATTGACATAATATATGCCATCCTCCTCATGGTCTAGCTGTAAGATGCTAGGACGCAATTTATCCTTATTCTTTTCTTCTACCAATTGCGACAACAGCAAATCGGAAGGAACAGAGATGTTCAAATCCTCTTTATTCATCGCAGGATAGCTGTAGAGAGCTGTCTTCCTGATATGAGGACCCAGAAATGGGAAATAATTAAAATGAATAGACTTGCTGATAAACAAGTTGTTGATATCCACGAGATGGTTGATGATGGAAAGGTTCAACTTTTCATCATACCCATTCTCTACAAAGAATACCTCGCCATGTAGGCGTGTTGGGAAGTCGCGAAACTTCAATACCTTTTTTCTTCCAATCTTTCCGGTCATTGCTTACCTATTATTATATGGTTGAGTACAAATTTGTCAATATCAGATCTATCTTCTTCTGCATTTATCGAATAGCTAAACACCGAACATGGCAAAAAGAACAAAAAAGACTCACCCTGAGCGCGCTGTTCTAAAGGGAAGCGGGGGTGAGTATGTTGTTACAAAGGTACAAATGTTATTCGAAACAACAAAACTTTTAGCAAAAAAGTTTCGAAAAAAGTTGTGTGATGGGGAATTATAATAAAAAGGAGGGGTATCAGCAGCACATGATTCTTTCAACAAAAGGGAGGAAGTTTAGAAAGAAGTACGCAAGCGATAAAGAACCATCAATTACACGCACGTATAAATCTTTTTTCTCGAAAAAAGTATCAAAGTCTCATTATTGGGTATAAAATAAAAGTTATGTCTTTAATACACAATACTTTATCACGAATGAGACTTCTCTAAAAATGAAGGGAGAAGTATCATGGAAGTATCATAAATTAGCAAGAAGTATCATGATTTCTTGCTTGCATCGAAAAAAATGCTTTATGAAGTGATAATAATACCGTTTGCAAGGCAATAAACAGGATGTTTTTGCGTTTAGTAAAACAGAATGTTTTATTCTTAATACTTAAGAAACATGGATGAAAAGGAATTACTGAAAAAGGCTTTTGAGTACGGAAACGTACCTAGCAACATCACCTACTGTTTCACCGAACCATGTCCGATGAAAAACAAATGTATCCACTATCTATCCGGTCTCTATAAAAATGAGAAGACTGATAGAGGGGATGCCATTTTCCCAAATGCCCTGAAAAACGGGAATTGCAAGTACTTCGCTCCGCTGCGTGTCGTGAAAATGGCATGGGGATTCGACAAACTCTTTGCCGAAATGAAAGTGAAAGACGCTCCTGCACTGCGCGCCGAAATGAGAGACTATCTCGGCAGCAAAGGACAATACTACCGTTACAAACTGGGACAACTGAAGCTCCTGCCGGAACAACAGGCATATATCAAACAGCTCTTCGCCAAATACGGATATAAAGATGTTGAATTCGACCATTTCTCAGAAGAGATTGATTTCACTAAAAGCTAATCTTTTTCTCTGCCCTCCAGATGTTCCTGCCATGCCATTTAAGCGGTCCAACAGAGAACACGTGACGGGCTACCGGTGAACACGTGACGGGCTACTGGAGAACAAGTGACGGGCAGCCATTGCCCGTACAACGGGAAACGAGTGCCCAATTTATCAACCAAACTTTGGGCAACACTATCAAGAGTTTATAGTTTATAGTTAATAGTTAACAAACAAACATCCTAATCAATATATTCAATGAAGGTAACAATCGTTCATACAAACAACAAGAAGCAGCTCCTCGTCAGCACCAAGTCGATGGAGAAGTTGCTGCAACGTATCGCAAAAGATGACAGCAGACTTACTGTTACCCATTTCCGCGAATACGTGACCTATATGGAAAGCGGCTACGAATATTACAAGGATATGCCAACATGGATGCACATCTATCCCGCAGCAGAATTCGCCAAAGACGAAAACAACAACCTGAAGATGAAGACGTGCAACGGTATTCTGATGCTGAAATTCGGAAACATCACGGATGCAGACGGCGTGGAGGGCGTGAAGCGCTCGGTTGCCATGCTGCCTTCTACCTTTGCTGCGCTGGAAGGTGCTGATGGTAAGTCGGTTATCGTATTGGTGAAATTCAGTAATGAAGATGACTTGCTGCCTGCTGAGGAGGCGGATGCCGAACGACTTTACCGCATCGCTTACCAGCAGATTCTGCCTGTATATCAGGCGATTGCCAAGGCTTCGGTGCTCACAGACGGACCGAAACCTTCTATAGAAGCGGGCTCAAATCTGTCTTTTGAGCCTTCGATGCACAACAGTTTTATGATGACGCTCGATGCGAAACCTTATTTCAACAGCAAGGCGGTGGCGATGAAAATTGACAGCAACATGCACCCTCAGAACCAGGCTTTCAACACGGAAGATAATCAGCAGATGAATCCTGGTTCCGATACTTCGGAAGAAGAAAAGAAAGTTGACAAGAATAGCGTTCGCGAGAATATCATGAGCATGATGCAGCTGCTGAAAAGTAAATATAACTTCAGATACAACACGGTGATGAAATTCGTGGAATACATGCCGAAGGAGAAGGGATGGTATGGTTTCCAGCCCGTAGATCCGAGAGTGCAGAAGCGCATGACGCTGGAGGTGCAGCTCGCTGACATCCGGGTGAGCATCAAGGATGTCAGGAATTTTCTGGAGTCTGACTATATCAAGAATTATAATCCGATAGATGAATATCTCTTCCAATGCTACGACAAATGGGACGGGAAGGACCATATACGTGCCTTGGCTCGTACGGTTCCTACCAACAATCCTTACTGGGCAGACTGGTTCTACACCTGGTTTCTGGGCATGGTTGACCAGTGGCGCGGCTTTACCCATCGCCAGTATGGCAACTCGGTGGCTCCGCTTCTCATTTCCAAGCAGGGTTACAACAAGAGTACTTTCTGTCGCCGGCTGTTGCCACCGGAGCTGCAGTGGGGATATAACGATAATCTGATTCTGTCAGAAAAACGTCAGGTTTATCAGGCGATGGCGCAGTTTATGGTCATCAATCTTGATGAGTTCAACCAGATTTCTCCACAGGTGCAGCAGGGATTTCTGAAGAATCTCATCCAGTTGCCTACGCTGAAATACAAGCCTCCGTATGGCAGTCATGTCATGGAATTTCCTCGTCTCGCCTCGTTCATCGCCACGAGCAACATGAAAGATATTCTCACCGATCCATCCGGCAACAGAAGGTTTATAGGCGTGGAACTGACGGGACCTATCGATGTGAGTGTGCGTCCGAACTATCAGCAACTTTTCGCCCAGGCGCTGACTGCTTTGCACAATGGCGAGAAGAGTTATTTTGATGCGGAACAGGTGAAGTTGATCATGAAGAACAACTGCCAGTTTGAGGTGGCTGAGCCGATAGACCAGTATTTCCGGCTCTATTTTGATTTGGTTGAGAATGAGAAAGAGGGCGAATATCTGACTGCCGCCGAGATTTTCGACTATCTGAAAAAGCAGATAGGTTCATCGCTCAAGGTGAACAGTTTGATGGGATTCGGCAGAAAACTGGCGAATATGAGTGAGTTAAAACATAAGAGATTTGCAGATGGGATGAAGTATCTTGTAAAGAAAAAGTGAAATAATGATACTTCTATGAGACTTAAATGTAAGCGGCTCCGCGTTTATACCTTGCATAATTCAAAAAAAACAGTAACAGCTGATTAAACAAATGCTGTTACTGCTTTTTCCATCGGTCAGGAAGTAAGTCTCTATATTTCTCCAGTGGGGTATTCGGTTGCCATTCAATGGTCTTTTCTATGACATCGCTAATGTATTCAAAC
>OGDB01000057.1_pt1 | contig 49527 bp, 79 predicted proteins | sample 1570361 | NCBI WGS metagenome assembly OGDB01 (sample SAMEA2582173, study PRJEB24529) | metagenome | biome: Human gut stool | place: China | collected 2011 | reverse complement strand
TTTTTTTTCAAGCAGAAGACGGCATACGAGATATTGGCGTGAATGGAGTTCAGACGTGTGCTCTTCAGATCTTGGCACATCAAGCGGAATCATCGGAACTTTTAACAGTATGTTGATGATGCAGCGCCTAAAAGATGCTAAAGTATCGCATTACTTTTGGTTCGGGATGATGGATGACCGCGAGCGCGAGAGCCATATCAAGCTAGAAGGTAAGCGACGCCCCGTTAATGGTGACGGCATTTTCCCCGGTGAAGAGTACGGTTGCCGTTGTTGGGCGGTTCCAGATTTTAACAATGTAGAGGTATCATGATGAAAAGAGTTCAAAGGTTCGACACTGTAAAGATGAAGGCCCGATTCGATGAGAACGGCTTTCTGGTTGATACTCCGATCGTGGCGCGTATCGGTGCGCAGACGTACCAGACGCCAACCGGGCCGCGCGTCGAGTTCCGCCCGCGTTCTGAGGTGTTTGACGCAGAATCGCTGACTTCATACCAGGGCAAGCCGATCACTTTGGGTCATAAGATGGTGAACGCGCAGAACGCAAAAGGCCTGGTCGTTGGCTCGTGTTCCGGCGCTGGCAAAGAAGAGGGGATCGGCGTTCTTGTTCCGGTGATGATTTACGACGGAGAGTCAATCGAGCAAGCCAAAAAGCGCGTAGCGGCTGAGTTATCCGTGGGCTACACTTCGGTCGATATCGATCGCAAAGGTTGGGGCAATAACGCAACTGGCGAATATTATTTCGATGAAGACCTGCCGGAAAACTTCGAAGAGATGAAAAATGATTCCGTCTCTGATTGGGTTCGCTTTGATGCGGTGCAAACGAAGATTCGCGTGAATCACGTCGCGCTTGTTTTCCGTGGTCGTGCCGGGATTGCGAAATTAAATCTTGATAGCGAACAAGAATTCCCCTATGATGACGACTCAAACCACAAAGGAGCTAAAACAATGATCATTAAAATTGACGGCGTAGATGTTGAAGTGGCCGATAACGTAGGCGCTTACATTGCCAAACTAGACGCGCAAGTTGCATCGGCAACCAGTCAGGTAACTAGCATCACCGCAGAGCGTGACGCGCTTCAGGCAAAAGTTGATGGCATTGAAGATGAAGTTGCCGCCCGCGTTGCTAAAATCAAAGCCGACGAAGACGCAAAACAGAAAGTTATCGCGGTGGTTTCTGCCGCTGGCGTCAAGTGCGACGGCCTGGATGTTAAGGCGATGAAGGTTGCTTACATCAAAGAGGTAGACGGTCGTGATCTGTCTGACAAAGAGGACTCGTACATCGACGCTTCTTTTGACTTTATCGCCAACTCTGATAAGATGGCTGGCAATCGCTCCAAAGTCTTCGGCAAAAAAGAAGATGGCGAGCAAAAAGACAAAGGCGGCTTACCGAAACTTGACGGCACCGAAATCATCGATCCGCAGGCAAAATTCCGCCGCTAATAATTTGCGGCCTTCGGGCCGCTACCAGACCAAATAAACAGGAGATTCAAAATGACACAGATTCCAGCTTCTTATTCCCGCAAGCGTGATATTGCCGTAGCGGGGCAGATCGCTGATACGTCACTTTACAATATCGACGGCACTTGCGTTGCTAAAGGCGATATCAAAGCTGGCGTACTGGTGGCTTCCACTGGCGCAGTTTCCAATGGCCACAAGGTCGTTAAACCAGCAACCGCAGCGAGCAACGTCATTGTAGGCATCGCGCAATTCTCGCAAGCCTACTCGCCGGAAGGCAAGTATGATGACGAAAGCGCAGTTAACGTTATGACTCATGGCCGCATTTGGGCTGTCGCAGACGCCACGGTTACTGAAGAAGATTGCGTCTTTAATTCCTTCGTCACCTTTGCCGCCAATGGCACCGTAGCGAAGGGTGATGCCGGGGTTATCAAAACTGGCTACCGACACACTGGCGAATACACCAAAAACGCAGATGGCACTGTTCTGGTGAAAGTGCAGGTTTTGCAGGATTTTGGGAATCAGCCGATTGGTGAGAAAGGCCCGAAAGGTGACAAGGGCGAACCTGGAACGTCTGCTTGATAATAAAGCGTGGGGCTTCGGCCCCATTTTTGCACCAGAAAAAAACCTTTGACGGCTTAACGATTCGTGATATTCTTCATCTCGTTAAGCTAAATACACAAACAGGAGTTTTCAGATGACTATGAAATTAGATGCATTCGAACAGAGTGCCATTAAGGTCGCAATGCAGGGCATGGGCGTCGATGCCGCAAAACTGGATGCTTACGGTATCTGGACTGTTAAGCAGATGACTCAATTACTGAATCGCCAGTATGAGCAGGCATACCCGCAGACCAGCGCACTTGAGCTTTTCCCGGTAACTACCGAGATCTCACCGACCGCCCGCCGCTTTGAGTGGCTCGAATTCGACGGCGTAACTTCTGCGAAAATTATCGCCGATTACACCGACGATCTTCCGACCGTTGAAGCGATGGCGAAAGAGAAGTTAGGGAAAGTTTTCCGCCTTGGTAACGCGTGGTTTATTTCCATCGACGAAATTAAAACTGGCGCGGCGCTGGGTTCCAGCCTGAGCGATCGCAAGGCAACTCTGGCCCGCGAAGGTCATGAGACGCTCGTTAATGATCTGGTGTTCAAAGGCTCCGCTCCTCACGGCATCGTGAGCGTTTTCGACCATCCGAACATTAACCGCATGACCGCCAGCGCGGCTTGGGGCGATGACGCAGCAGCGGCTGAAAAGGCATTCGAAGATCTGGAAGACCTGCTAAACATGATCGAAGAAACTACGCTGGGCCGCCATCACGCGACCAACATCGTGATTCCTCCGTCTAAGCGTCGTCTTCTGACGAAAAAGATGCCGGACACTAGCGGCGACTCTTATCTGACCTGGTTCACCAAGAACCACCCGAACATCACCATTACGGCGATGGCGGAGCTGGAAGATATTGACGGCGCAGGCACCAAAGGCGTGCTGGCATACGAAAAAGACCCAATGAACATGAGCATCGAGATCCCTGAGCGGTTCAACATGCTGCCGATGCAGCCGAAAGACCTGCATTTCAAAGTTCCTTGCACCTCCAAATGCACTGGTCTCATCGTGTACCGCCCGCTGACTATTGCGATTCTCACCAAGATTTAATCAAAAAGCGCCTTCGGGCGCTTTTTTATTGCATTGCATTCTACAATGTGCTTTAATTTGAAACCTAAAGTAAACCAATGGAGCATTAACAATGGCCAGTAAAAAAGAAACCGTAGAAACCGTCGAAACCGTAGAAACCACCAGTGCCGAACAGGAGTCGCAGGTTGTTCAACTGCAAAACGTTGGTGCATGTGCAATTCGCTATAAAGGCAAAAATTACGTCTATGAGCAGGTTTTTGAAGTGCCAGAAAGCGAGATCGACCGCTTCAGCCACGAAATCTTCAAAGGCCGCGTCGAGTTCTACGACAATCCGAAACGCACGCGCGAATACATCGCAGCGGTTAAGGCGACAGCGAAAGAGATCGTGCAGCCTAAAAGCGCGGAATAACAAAAACCAACAAAGGGCGCTTCGGCGTCCTTTTTCATATCAGGAGATCGACCATGAGTTACACAATTCAAGATGTGATCGATAAAATGCGCAGCCTTGCACCTCCGCTTAAAGAAGTTCCAGATGAACTGCTGTCTGCGTGGGTTGTGCTTGCCGAAGAGTTCGTTTGCAAATCCAGGTTCGGAGATTCCATCGTTACGGCGATCGCATTGATGACCATGCACCTAATGTTTTTGGATGGCGCGATGAAGCAAGAAGGCGAAAGCCTGGAATCTTACACGCAGCGAGTGGCATCGTTCACCCTGACCGGGGAGTTTTCCCAAACCTTCGATCGCGTGTCGGAATCAAGCGACAACGAAATGCTTTCTACGCCGTGGGGCAAAATGTACTGGCGTATGCTCAAAATGCGAGGCGGTGGCTTCGGCCTGCTTACCGCTGGCAACGTTCGGCGTTGCGGAGTTGGGAGGTAATCGCAATGAACTACAAAGCAATCCAGGCTCGCGCAAGCGCGGGCATTAAGTTCTTCAGCGACGCTGACGGCGTGTTCAACAAGTACACGAAAGGCGCTGGCGGTGGCATCGATCCGGAAACCGGGGAAGATATCATTCCTGGCGAGGTGGTAACGACAATCAAGGGCGCGATCAGGGATGTAAATGACCGTGACATTAACGGCGAAACCATCCTCGCTGGCGATAAGCGCGGGTTTTTCACTCATGATGTGCCAATCATGGAGGGTGACGAAATCGAAGTAGACGGCGAGCGCTACCGCGTGGTTAATGCCCGTCCGGTAAAACCAACGGGAACCGTTGTCGCCTACCGTCCAGTTTTGCGCAGGGTGGCGACTTATGGCTAATTATACGATCCGGGAGTTCACAGGGGCTATTGATGCATGGTGTAAGGCCGCTGGTGATGCGCTGGAGGACGTTGTAAGGTTTACGTGTGAAGATATTCACCGCGACCTTGTAATGCGTTCTCCGGTGGATACAGGGCGCTTCCGTGGTAACTGGCAAATCACCTTTAACCGCGCCCCGCTTTACGCGATTAACGCATACGACCAAACAGGCGAAAAGACGATCCAGAACGGTAAAGCCAACATTGCACTATACGCAAAAGGGGCTGGGATCACTTCGATCTGGTTCAGTAACATGCTAATCTATGCGAACGCGCTGGAATACGGCCATTCAAAGCAGGCTCCCAATGGCGTTATGGGAGTTGTTGCGATCCGGCTTGGCGTTTATGTTACTGAAGCAATCAAGCGAGCGAGGGCGAAAAATGCATTATGATATGGCGTTAAAATGCAAGTCGGCAGTGGCTAAATTTGCCGCCGAGAACGGGTTAAAGATCGCAGGCGATAACGTTAACTTTATCCCCCCGAAAGGCGGGGAAACCTACCTTAAAGCCTCCTACGTCGAGGCGGATTCAAGATCGGTTGACCTGTCAAGGAAATGCCGAGTCTATCTGGCGATGGTTCAGATTGACGTTATCTTTAAGCCTGGGATCGGAACAGACCGCGCGAGGATTATCGCCCAACGCGTTGCAAAATCCTTCCCTGAAGGAAAGATTGTCGATCGTGACGGTAAGTTATATGTGAGCGAGTGGGCGGAGGTACACGGCGTGCAGAAGCACGAAACGGGGTGGTTCTTTCCGGTTAGGTTCACAGTAAGATGCGATAGCGTGGAGGAAAGCGGTTATCCATCAACATGACGGGTCTTAGAGGTGCTTATAATTTCTTGCCAGCCTGTAAATATATAGGCATAATGGCGTTGTTAAACTTTCATCAAAACAGGAGTATTCAACATGCATTTACCAAACGGTGCAAAGGTCTTCTTTGAGAAGGCTCGCGGTGAGACGATTCCGTTTACCGCAATGACAAACGACGCGAAAAACCCAGAAATCACAGTGGCGGACGGCAAGCTGAAGGTGAAAGATATTGTGATCTTCACCGATTGCACCTGGGGCGACTTCGTTAACAAGGTGGCTCGCGTAAAAGCAGTGACAGAAGGCGTGGCAACGCTGGAAGAGTTCGACACCTCCGACACGAACAAGTATCCCGGCGGCGCGGCCACTGGTAACGTGATCGTGATCTCTGATTGGGTCGAATTGCCTTGCATTCAGGATTTAGGCAAAGACGGCAACGAACAGCAGTTCTATAACTATCAATGCTTAGGCGATGAGCGCGAACAATCCGAACCTACTTACAAGTCGGCGGTGACGCTTAACTACACGTTTGCGCACGAGTTCGATAACGCGATCTACCCGGTTTTGCGTGCAGCCGATGCCAGTAAGCAGGCGAAAGCGATGTACATGTATATCCCGCGAGCTTCAGAGGTTCGCTACTGGTCTGGAATTGCATCATTCGATGACATTCCGACTACGTCTGTCAACGAGATGGAGACGGTGACGCTTGATGTTGCGCTTAAAGGTTCGCACGTTTTCTTGCCTGTAACCAACTCTTAATTAACTGGCGGGGCTTGTGCCTCGCCTTTTTTTATGCATAATAGCATTCAATACATACCAATCAGGAGATTACAAAATGGCTAAGTTTAAAATTCGTATTGGCGGCGAACTCCCATCCTTCAAACTTCCGGTAACTTTCACTTGCCCCGATGGCAAAGATGCAACCATCAACATGACGGTAAAACATCACTCCACCGATGAAATGAAGGAGTTTTATGAAAGCGAAGAAAAAGCGCCGAAAGGTAACGTGGATTTTATCCGCTTCATGGCCGAAGGCTGGGATCTGGACGAAGAATTTACGGATGAAAACATTTCATGGCTGTGCTCGCATTACCCTTCCTTTGTCATGGCATTGCCTCAAACGTACATGGCCGCGCTTGCCGGGCATCGTGCAAAAGTCTAAGGCGGGCTGTTTATCTAACGCTTCAGCCTGAGTTAACCGATCGCCAGCTTGCTGAGTATGGTTTACGGCGATCGGATTACGAGGCTGATTTAGAGGAAATTTTCTTCGATGAGCAGACCGCCCAAAGTTGGCAACTATTCCAGGCCATGCAAACGCAGTGGCGCATTGGGATGAATGGCCCAACGGGTCTGGACTATAATACATTGCCTATGTTCTTTGAATTGTATAAAATCGACAATCGAGAAGCGGCATTGCTTGACTTGCAGATCCTGGAGGGTGAATACCTCAAGCAGATCTACAAAAAATCACAATAAGCGCCTACGGGCGCTTTTTTCATATGGGGGCTAACATGGCTGATAAAGTAGCTGGCTTGACGTTCGGCGTTGACGTGTCGCAGGTTGACAGAGCGGTGCGATCACTTGCCGAACTGAAGAACCAAAGCCAACAAACCGGGGCGGGTCTTCAGTCGCTGGCGGACGCTGAGAAGCGCGCGACGGCGCAGACTGAGGAAATGAACCGCGCGTTGCAGAACCAAAAGAAAACCACGGAAAAGGCCAAGACCAATTTCAACAACATCGCGGGCGCTATCGATCCCACGATCTCGAAAATGGCTAACTTGCGCAAGGCTTCGGAAGAACTGGATAAGGCCTGGCAATTGGGCCTTGTGCCAGACAAGGAATTCTTCCGCCTGGGTGCTGTCATTGAGTCGACCACCAACAAGCTGAGACAGCAGCAGTTGGCGCTAACCGAAGAAGGCCGCGCGGCAATCGCTGAGGCTGAGGCGAAGCAGAAGGCTACCAACGCCGGGCGTGATTTTGTCGCCAGTCTGAAACAGCAAGCAGACTCGATCGGCAAGACTCGCGCCGAACTGCTGGAAATGAAGGCGGCACAATTAGGCGTTTCAACTGAAGCGGCACCGTTCATTAACGCCCTGAAGCAGCAGGAGCAGGCGTTAAAGAAACAGCAGAGCGTGATGGGCCTCGCAGGCATTTCTGCCGGGCAATATCAAGCAGCAATGCGCCAGCTTCCAGCACAGATCACGGACGTTGTAACGTCCCTTGCTTCAGGTATGCCAGTCTGGATGGTTGCAATTCAGCAGGGCGGGCAAATCAAGGATAGCTTTGGCGGTGTAGGGAATGCATTTCAGGCGCTGAAAAATTTAATCTTTGGCACGAGCAATGATATTGATGAATCTCTGGACGAAACCAGCGAAAGCGCCAGCGATCTAGCTGAGAGCTTTAATAATACCACCGAGGCTGGCGAGAAGATGGGCGGCCTTGTTCGGTTTATCAACCCTGTAACAATCGGTGCGGTTGCCCTTGGTATTGCTATTGCAGCAATTGCGAAGGCAGGCTTCGACGCGTGGAAGTCGCAAAGGGATTTGGCTAATGCGCTGGTGCTGACTGGTGGTTATGCTGCCACCACGACAGGGCAGATTAACGATCTTGCAAATGAGTTAAGCGAGACGTCTAGCGCAACTTCCGGGAGAATCCAGGATATCGCGTCAACTTTGGCATCTTCTGGAAAATACACCATTAGCCAGATTAAGACCATCACGAAGACTACGGCGGAATGGGAAGCGCAGGCGGGAGAAAGCAGCGATAAAATCAAGGGATACTTTGACCAGATTTTAAAAGATCCGGTTAAGGGGCTTGCAGATCTTAACAATAAGTTTAACTTCCTGAATGAGGGGCAGCTAACCTATATTGAGTCATTGCGCAAAACTAAAGGCGAGACGGCAGCAGCAGACGCAGCGACAAAACTGTTTGCTGACACGATGGATAAGCGGCTGAAAGATGTGGCTGACAGCGCAACACCTCTTGAAAAAATGTGGGTGGATATCAAGAAATGGGCGTCTGATTCATGGGATTGGGTTGGAAATCACACGGTTGGTGCGCTTAACCTTATCGTTGATACTGTATCGGCAATCATCAACACGATCAGGAAGTTGATTACCGACGGCGACGCCATGATTGCGCAGTTTGTCGTTGGCGCTGGCCGAAAGCTGCAAAAAATTCCCGGCATGGGCGACTTTGGGAATGACTTTCTGGCGCAGCAGGAGCAGTTAATCAAGGACTCGAAAGCCAAATCCGCCGAGCTTGCAAAAACCATTGCGGAACAGCAGGCAAGGATTGCTAAAGGCGAAATGGGTTACATTGACGCCGCAAACAACAAAGATGTTTCCAGCGGCTACAGCAGTGAAACTAAGGATCGCGTTAACCAGGAAGAAAAGGATATCCTGAAAAACCGCAACGCCAGGAAGCAGCAGGCAGACGCTGGCGTAAAAATTGATGAGCAGTATCAGGCTGAACTGCTATCGCTCCAGGCGCAGTTAAAGGTTTTGCAGCAGCACAAAGGGCTTGACGAAAAGATCAGCCAGCAGCGCAAGGACTACTTCGAGACGGTTGCTAAATTCCAGGTTTTGGAAGAGGCAAGCCAGAAGCGTAAACTGACCCAAAGCGAACAGCAAATGCTGGCGAACAAAAAAAATATCCTGTACATGGCAGAGCAAAAGGCCATCGTGGGAGATCAGATTGTTCAACAGCAGCGACTGAACGCCTTGCTTGACAAGTCGACCAAGTATCGAAACCAGATGGCGGAGAAAACCAAAGCGCTACAGGATACCGCCGGAATGGGTAGCAAGGAGCAGGAGAGATACCGGGCCAATGCGCAGATGGCGGCTGACTGGAAAAACAGCGGCGGATCTTTAAGTGACCCTGGATTTAAAGCGATGCAGGCAGCAAGCGAACAGTTTTACGCGCAGCAGGATGCGCAGATGCTTGACTGGAAAGCGGGATTCACGCATGCCTGGGCTGACATTGGCAACGAAGTTAATGACGTGTACTCCAATATCGGGAGCATCACCCAAAACGCATTTAACGGAATGGCTACTGTGCTAACTGATTTTGTCATGACGGGCAAGGCCAGCTTCAGCGACTTCGCCAGAAGCGTGATTAGTGACATTACCAGCATGCTAATCAAAATGGCGCTGTTCAATGCAATGTCTGCTGCGTTCGGCGGTGGCGGTACGTTCAGCTTCGCCAGCATGTTCAGCAAAGGGTTCGCCAACGGCGGCTATACTGGCAACGGTGGCAAGTACGAACCAAAAGGCGTTGTGCATGGCGGCGAATTCGTCTTTACTAAAGAGGCGACCAGCCGATTAGGGCCGGAAAATTTATACAGGCTGATGCGTGGCTATGCTTCCGGCGGTCTGGTAGGCTCTAACGGTTCGTCAGGATCTGGTGTGACGAATGGCGGTAATGTTGCGGCATCGGCGGCAATGGTGTTTAGCATGGGTGACGTGAACATCACAATGGGTTCCGGTCAGGATAGCAAGGGCTTAGAGCAGGGAGTAAGGCAGATCGTGAATGATATGTTCACGGAGGCATTGAGCCAAAACGGACGCATTGCGAAATACGTAAACGAGAAAACGAGGGGTTAACAGTGGATTCTTTTTCATGGTGTACTCAAATTCAAGGAGGGGCGGCGAAAGTCGCCGTTTCCAACAACGTTCGAGCGGTTAGTTTCGGCAATGGATATATCCAGACTGCATCGAGTGGCATCAACACAAAGCGCCGGACGGTTCCGATCGTTTATGGCGGGAGGGATTGGGAGGAGGTTTATGATTTTTGCCAGAATCACGTGACGAAGCCATTTATCTGGAAGGCACCAGATGGAAGAATGGGTGTATTCGTCGTAACGGCAGACTCTGTTAATCTCGCGCCGATGGGTGGCGGGGTGTATGAGGTAACGGCGGAGTTTGCCGAACGATTCTCTTCAGCCGGATAGCACAAAGCGCCCTTTACGGGTGCTTTTTTTTGGCCTATGATCTGGAGTCGAAAATAGGAGGAAATTTATATGACAACTAACGTTTCAAAAGAGTTTGCGAACTGCTTGCAAAAGCTGTTCCCAAGCGAGATCTTAACGCTGATTGACATTGACGCAACAAAGTTCGGCGGGCAGGTCTACCGATTCCACAATGAGAATATCGCCTACTCAACCGAAGAACTTTTGGAGGCGGTTAACGGCGGCACGCTGACACCGAAGTCGATCACGTTTCGCGGCGAGCAATACGGCCCGCGCCCGTTCGGGATCGGCGGGATTGCAATGTCAAGTGACGGCACGGTAGAAAAGCCAACGCTGACGGTTAGCAATATTGATGCGCAAGCGAGTGCTCTTATTCGCTCCTACAACGGCCTCATGCAAGCGAAAGTTACGGTATGGGTTTTGGTCAAGGATTTGCTGAAAGAAGATGGTAACGTGGCTGATGGCGATTTTCGGCGGTTCGTTTACTATATCGAAAGACCTAAACAGGTTGACCCGCAGAAGGCCACGTTTGAGCTAACATCCGTCTTCGATATGGATGGCTTGATGATTCCGGCCCGCCAGACTCAAACCGTTTGTTATTGGGCGCAACGCGGCTGGTACAAAACCGGGAAGGGATGCAGTTACAACGGGCAAAGCGGATACTTTGACAAATACGGTAATAAGGTTGATGATCCCAGCCAGGATGTTTGCGGTGGCCTTGTTTCGTCGTGCAGATTGCGATTCGGAAATGAGGCTTTGGATTTTGGCGGTTGCGCTACTGCAACCTTGAAAAGCGGACGGTAATATGTTAACTCCAAAAATCAAAATGCAGATCATGCAGCATGCGAAGGAAGTTTACCCGCATGAGTGCGCAGGGCTGGTAACGCAGAAATCACGCGTGCAGAAATATCACCGACTCGATAACGTTTCGCCGGATCCTGAGAACGAATCAATGCCGGACGAAACACAGTACGCGCTGGCGTCACTGGAAGGCGAGCCGATCGCCTTCGTTCACTCCCACACTGGCGACGGAGCAACCACCGTTCCGAGCGCCACAGATTTATGCTTCTGTGATGAATCTGGCTTGTCGTGGGTTATCGTGTCGATTCCAGAAGGTGATATGCGGATTATCGAACCGAAGCGCAGGCCGCTGATTGGTCGCCCCTGGGCTTTGGGCGCGTATGATTGCTACGGCCTGGTGATGGATTTTCACAAGCGCCACGGCGTCACGCTGACTGACCGCCGCCTGCCGTTCGAATGGTGGAAGCCGGAATACAAAGAGGATCTTTACCGCGACTACTGGCGCGAAGATGGATTCATCGAAAACACTGGAGATCCCGAAGTAGGCGATATGATTATCTTCCAGCTTCAGGCGGAAAAGTGGAACCACGCTGGGATTTACGTTGGAAACAATAATATCCTTCACCACGCCTTCGGCAAGCTATCCCGCCGCGATATCTATTCCGGGTGGTATGAGCAGCACAAGGTTTTAATTTGCAGACATAAGGATCTTAAACATGGCATCACATACAAAGACGATTAAACTTTCCGGCTCTCTTGGGCGTCGGTTCGGTGTTTTCCATAACCTCGCAGTCGATTCAGTCGGCGAATGCATTCGAGCGCTATCCTACCAGGTGGAAGGGTTTAAAGCCTTCATGCAGAGCAAGGTTGGTTCTAACATGCGCTTTGGTATCGTCGCGGACGGAAAACCAATCAGCACGAATGACTTTGCAACGTTCGCCGTAGCGAAGGAAATCCGAATCATCCCCATCCCGAAGGCCAGAAAGAACGGCGGATTGTTGCAGATCGTTATCGGCGCTGCGATTATGGTTGCAGCCTTCTTCACTGGAGGTGCATCGCTGGCGGCAATGGGGGCGTTTTCATCTGCTGCGTTTATGGCTGGCGGCGCAATGGTCTTGGGTGGCGTTATGCAGATGATTGCACCGCAGATGGGCGGCAATATGCGAGCGAGCGAGTCGCCAGAAAATAAACCGTCGTATGCTTTCGGAGGGCCGATTAACACCACGGCGGCGGGTTATCCAATCCAGTTGCCATACGGTTACAGATTGGCTGGCGGCGCTCTGTTCGGTTCGGGATCTTACGCCGAAGACAACAACTAATTAAGCGATTCGCTTTTTAGCCTGGGGGCATAGCCTCCGGGCTTTTTGTCGTGTACAATTGCAAAACTATTAACAGGAGGCTAAACGATGACTAATATCAAGGCCCGCAAGGGCGGTTCCAGCCAGCCGCGAACCCCGGTAGAAATGCCTGATAACCTGATCTCGAAAGACAAGATCAAGTTATTGCTGGCCGTTTCTGACGGTGAAGTAGTGGATGACTTCAGCCTGAAGCAGTTGCATTTCGGCGGAGTTCCGGTTCAGAACGAAGACGGGAGCTATAACTATGAGGGAGTTATTGCAGAATTTCGCCCCGGCACGCAAACGCAGAGTTACATCCAGGGATTCAGTGAATCAAGCGCTGAATTCCAGGTTGCACGCGACGTTACCTTTAACACGCCGTACACGCTGACGGTATCGAACAAGAATCTTTCTGCTATCCGCTTCCGCCTGTTATGGCCCCGCGTGCTGACGCAAAAAGATAATGGCGATATGGTCGGTTCGGTCGTTGAGTACAAGATCGAAATGGCGGTTGACGGTGCGAGCTATCAAACCTACTTGACCGACAAAATCGACGGTAAAAACACGACTGGCGGTTACGATCGCAGTATCCGCGTCAACTTGCCGCAAGACTTCACGTCGCAGGTTCTTATCCGCGTAAGCCGAATTACGCCGGACGCTGACGGGGTGAAGGTGGTCGATGCCTTCCAGGTTCAGTCCTACGCTGAGGTGATCGATGCAAAATTCCGCTATCCGCTGACGGCAATGCTTTACGTCGAGTTTGATAGCGATCTGTTCCAGAACCAGATCCCGACAATCTCGCTCAAGAAGAAGTGGAAGATTGTCCAGGTTCCGAGTAACTATGACCCTGTTAACAGGACGTATGCCGGAACGTGGGACGGAACTTTCAAATGGGCGTGGAGCAACAACCCGGCTTGGGTTCTTTACGACCTGATCATGAATCAGCGTTATGGGTTAGACCAGCGCGAGTTAGGGATCCCGGTCGACAAGTGGTCGCTCTATGAGGTGTCGCAATACTGTGATGAGCTTGTGCCGGATAATCGCGGCGGGATGGAACCGCGTTACCTGATGGATATGGTTGTGCAGTCGCAGGTCGAAGCCTTCCAGTTGGTCAGGGATGTTTGTTCCGCCTTCCGTGGAATGACGTTCTACAACGGGGAAAGCCTTTCGATTATCGTCGATAAGCCACGCGATCCGGTTTACCTGTTCACTGCTGATAACGTCGTTGATGGCGTATTCGTTCGAACTTTTCCGAGCGAAAAAACGATGTACACGTCGTGCAACGTGATGTTCGACGACGCAGAGAACCAGTACGAACAGGACGTTGAACCAGTATTCAACGCTGACGCTGCAATGCGGTTCGGTCACAACCCGACAAGCATCACGGCGATCGGTTGCACCAGACGGACAGAAGCAAACCGCCGTGGGCGCTGGATTCTGCAAACGAACCTAAGCGCAACCACCGTTTCGTTTTCTACTGGCCTGGAAGGCATGATCCCGTCATGTGGCGATGTGATTTACGTTGCAGATCCGCATTGGCAATCGGCCTTCAACCTGGTGTTGTCAGGTCGCATTATGGAAGTAACTGGAACTCAGGTTTTCCTGGCTTTCCGCTGCGACGCGAAGGCGGGCGATACGCTGATTCTGAACACTGACGACGGCAAGCCATTACGCCGAACCATTGCCAGCGTTTCGGCAGACGGCAAAACCATTACGCTAAACGTTGGATATAACTTTGACGTTGCGCCTGATAGTGTATTCCTGATCGAAAGTGATCAGCTTGTAGCGGAACAGTATGTAGTAACCAGGATTGAGAAGGGGAGCGATGACGACGAATTTACTTTCGCCATCACAGCCACCCAATACAACCCGAACAAGTACGACGCGATCGACAATGGCGTAATCACTGACGACCGCCCAACGTCGGTTGTTGACCCGGATTCAATGGGAGCGCCGGAAAACGTGTCGATTAGTTCATTCTCACGCATTGTGCAGGGGATGAGCGTCGAAACAATGGTTATTGGATGGTCTGCCGTGCAGTATGCAAAACTGTACGAGGTGCAATGGCGTAAGGATGGTGGGAACTGGAACAACGTTCCTCGCACGGCGACAACGCAGGTTGATATTGAAGGCATCTATGCTGGTGAGTATCAGGCCCGCGTAAGGTGCATTAGCGGCGGGAATGTAGCGTCTCCGTGGTCTGCGTTGGCAACCGCCACACTGACCGGGAAAGTCGGAGCGCCAAAAGGCCCGATTAACCTTTTTGCGTCGGACAATGAGATCTTCGGCATTCGCGTTAAGTGGGCCATGCCGGAAGGAGCGGAAGATACGGCATACATTGAACTTTACCAGTCACAAAGCGGAACCGATCAGGATGCAAGCCTGCTTACCCTGATTCCTTATCCGGCGGCTGAATACTGGCACTCAATTTTGCCTGCTGGCTATGTTAACTGGTACAAGGCGCGAAGTGTCGACAGGATCGGCAATGTTTCAGCATGGACTGATTACGCTCGCGGCATGTCTTCTACTGACGTTAACGCCATCACGGATGTGATCCTGGATGAGATCCTCGACAGCGACGCGATGAAAGAACTTCAGGTGAGTGCACAGGATAGTGCGGCAAAACTCAATGACTACGCTAACAGCATCATCCAAAACGCATTAGCGAATGATGGAGATGTTAGAATCATGAGAAAGGAGAATGGCAAGAGGAAGGCTGAGATTAAACGCGCAGAAGTTCTAATAGCAAATGAGACGGACGCCAGGGTGCAGCAGGTTAACCAGATATCGGCAGAGTTCAACGAAAACCTCAATGCTGGATTAACTCAAGTTAACGAGGCACTAGCCAATGAAACTGAGGCACGGGTTACGTCGGAAGAGGCGCTTTCAGCAAGGATCGGAGAGAACTCCGCGGCGCTAGATCAGAAACTCGACTCGTGGGCTAACGTTAATGGCGTCGGTTCAATGTATACAATGAAGCTGGGCTTGAAGTACAACGGCCAGGAATATAATTCCGGGATGGCCCTACAGCTTACCGCGCAAGGGAGCAACGTTGTTTCGCAGGTGCTGTTCATTGCTGATAGATTTGCTATCATCCGTAATGCAGAATCCGGCGCGTACACGCTACCGTTTGTTGTGCAGAATGACCAGGTGTTCATGAATAACGCTCTTATTCAGGATGGCTCAATCACTAACGCGAAGATCGGTAACGTCATTCAGTCAAACAACTACATCGCCGGGCAGCAAGGGTGGATGATTAACAAGAATGGAGGTTCTGAGTTCCAGAATACGACTGTTCGCGGTACGATCTACGCGACTGATGGCATATTTAAGGGTACTATTGAGGCTCAGAGCTTTATAGGTGACATTGCAGTTGCAAGAAGATATGCTGACTTGAGCTTTCGCAGAAACAATACCGTTAAGCGCGAAGGGTACTATCAAAATCGCGGTTATGGCATGACGATAGTTCTTAGTTGCACATTAATCTATGAGGTTACAGGTGGTGAGGATGACAGAAACGGCTATATTATTGAAATTACGTTCGATATTGGAGGGCAGCAGGTAACTAGACTTTTTCCAGTTAACCCAAGGCTAACTTCTGGTAGTTATGCTGCTGAATTTCGCTTTTCTGCTGATATTCCAGCAAGTTACAGTAATACTTCTTTCTTTGTGAAAGCGAAAGGAAGAGACGCGAATTGGGACTATAGCTGTCAAGTTGAGAACATCACAGCAACAGCATTCCGCACGAACTCAAATAGCTTTACATAATAAAAAGGGGCCGAATGGCCCCTTTTTCTCCTTTTGTCTTGAATGCTTGATATTTAATATCGCAACAAAGTGGATATTGTTTTAGGTTACGCCGGTTTTTTCGGCCTGCGCTAACCGTTGCAGGCCATAACTGGTGTGAATCGTTGCATATGCCATTAATGTGGCCTCTTATCACGCAATTATTGTGGTGAAATTTTTTAACCCCGCCTAAGCGAGGCGTGAATTACAGGGATATTTCCCACATAACTTTCGAAACATCCGAATTTGATGTAGACATAATAGTAAACGAAACGCCGTTGTTTATTTGTGACACGTAAAGGTCACCAAGCGGCGTGGTCGACTGGTAAGTAAGCCTGGTCAGCTTGATCTTACTAACCGTTGAAAGCTCATTGACTTTCGTTGTTTCGCGTTTTCTCGCGCTCGCTGTTGGCACCGTAGCTGTACCTGCAACAAGCGTTACCGTGCCGACAATGCCAGTCGCATCCAGCTTATTTCCAGACATCACCGGGAGTGATGGCTGAGAAGAATAAGACGATAGCAATGCCCAATTGTTGCCATACCCGTTGATGTCACAATCGCGGATCGTGGCTAGGGATGGGTCAACCGCTTTTGCGCCACGGAAATAGATTGCTCTTGGCTGCGCTTTCGTTGTAGTGCCGTCACTGAACGGCATCTTGACACCAGTAACTTCAAGCGCTGACTGCGCGGCAACACCGGTTAGTCCGGTTCCGTAGTCGATGGCCGCCAGTGAGTTTCCTTCCAGTTCGCCACCAAGTATCTTTCCTCCCATTGCACCGACACCAACCATGTTTCCGTAGGCTCGGCAGTTCCGCACGGTTCCAGGTTCGAATGCGATATTGAAACCGGCCCTTGTGTTGAATTCTGCAACGCAGTCTTTAAATTCAGAACCTGTTGCACCTGGTGCGCCGTCGAAACCGTTGGACAGGCAGTATGCAGCATAACAACGGATGTATTTCACGTTCCGGGCGCGATACTGGAAACCATCGCCCTGGGATTTTATTGCACGGCAATCTATGAATTTAATATCAACCCCAACGTCGTGCGTGTCAAATGCCGCCTTTGTTGCATTGCTTGAAACACATCTATTGAATATTACTGTTCTCGGTTCACCGTATGGCATTGACCAGTTAACCGAAACGCCGTGTCGGCAATCATTGAAATCCCCATCGTTTATTTTAATATCTTCGCTGCATCCAAGAACTTCAACACCATACCAACCCTGATGGTGGCACACCGGGGCGTCTATGGTCACGTCACGGCAATTGTTCAGTTTGATCGCGCTTCGTCCTGCAACACCAGTTCCGGCGTCGTTTTCAATGAAGAACTTATCCTTTGAGCCAATAAGAATCGGATTAATGATTCTAAGATTGACCACATAGTTGCAGTTTATCCCAATTCCGAACTGATTCAGATAGTTGATATTGTTCAGTCGCGGGCTATCAAGAACCACGTTCTCTATCACGGTAGCCTTGCCGCACCTCGCCGTGCTAGCGACGAGAAAATCGTATTCAAGAACTCTGTCTAGTGAGTACACATACTGACCGCCAGACGTTTCCTTTTTCACTACGCGCCGTAACTGCGCCTGCTTAACGCCCTTCGCGTTTGGCCCCTTAACAAGATCTTCAGAGCGAATTTCGATCCAGTCACCGACAGCGAACTGGTCGGTAGCTATGGCTACCTGGTAAGCGCCTGATAGGGCATCAGCTGACAGGTTATAGAAGGTCGTCGGGGCGGCACCTGCGATTGTAATTCCTTGAATCAGCGTGCTCGGAGCGTCAATTTCGCCATTGCCGGAGAATTCAATACGTGTGTTGCTCTGAACGTTGATTGGTCCGGTCGGCGTTAGTGCATTGTCGAATTGCAAGTTGACGCCTTTCTTTGCGAGATAGGCGTTAATATTTACGCTAGATGCAAACGTCGAACTTTTGACTGCCGGATTTATAATTGCCTTCCACCTTTTGCCGCCACTGGTAACAATGCATGATGCACCATCGTCAGCCGTGGTGGAATCTGTCGGATCATAGTAAAATTCGCCGCCTCCATCAGCAGTTCCGTCTGCTTTGTATGATGCCAGCAAGATTCTCTGTCCCGCGCTGTTTGGTTCAACATTTCGTAACTGTGCTATGCTTGAGCACTTGCCTATGTTTTTTGCCCCATCAGGCTGCGCCAGCGCCACCAGCGTTGACTGTTCGCCAGCGTCGTTGATGATCTGCTGTACTTGGTCTCTTACATTCTCCACTGCTACCTCTGAATTTTTTGCCGCATTTTCAGAAGATTTTGCGTTAGCCTCTGAAGTTTTTGCCGCGTTTTCAGAAGTGGCAGCCGCCGTAGCACTTGATTCCGCAGCTTCAGAGTCTGCCTTAATTTGGTTGGCAAGATTTTGAAGAGATTCGAAATCAAAATCCTTAAAGAACTCAACTGCATCCGCAATCACGGTTTCCTGCGACTGATAGTAGCGCAGAGTTTCAGCAACATCTTGCGCCAGGCCGTCAACGGTCAGCGAGTCGCTTAACAGGATCGCGTAGTCAGTAGACGCTACGACAGCGCCGTTTGTGGTAATTGCTTTAATTTCAGTGTCACTGACCACCTTGTTTACTACAGCTATTTGAATTGGTGACGACAAAAACATAATCGTCGCGCCAGGGCGAATCAGCGAAAGCGATGATTGCCATTTTGTTCCAGTTCCGGTAACTGTTCCGTCTGCGGCCATAGCCGCCTTGCCTTCTCTGTATAGTGCCATGTTTTTATTCCTCTTTGGTTGTCTTAGTAACGCAGATAATAGCATCAATGAACAGAAAAAAAAAGGAGCCTTGCGGCCCCTTTAGTTGTCAAATCAGAACGGGATATCATCATCGAAATCCATGCCCTGATTACCACCACCGCTTTGCGGCTTCGGTTGTTGTTGTTGTTGTTGCGGCTTCGGTTGCTGAAGCTGGCCCCACCCACCCTGCTGATTACCGCCGCCCTGCGTTGGTTCGCGCTGGCTGAATTCCAATTGCGGCATAATCATTTCATTGTGGCTGTAAGTAGCGCCGTTGTGCTCGCTGTTTACGATCTGAAGTGTCCGGCAGGTGACGCTAATAACCTTGTCCACCTGCAACGCTTCATCGTACCACGCAATCATGCTTTCCTTCGCAAAGAAGACGGCGCGATAGTTGGTGTATACAGTTTCGTCCTGGCCGTCGCGATTGCGGATCTTCATTCTCTCCGACAGGTCGACCGCATACATCTTCCACGGCCCATTATTGTTGCTGCCCTCTTTTACGTAAGGCGCTTTTCGGATTACCCCTGTTACAACATGCATTGTTTTTCCTATGGGGCGGCTTCCCGCCCGGTTAAATTAGTTGAAAGATGAGATATCTTGTGCTTCAGGTTCAGGCTTTGATTCTACCTGTTCCGGCTCACGTTTCGCAACCTCTTGCGGCTTTCCTGGGTTAAATCCGTTCGCTGGAGTCACTTTTAGTTGCGCCTGGCGCTTCGTGATATCGTCTTCCGTAACCTTCCATTCCGCAGGCGTCAACGTCTGTTTAGCCAGCTTGTAAATCTCGCGGAGAGATTCGAGGTCTTCGCACGCATCAATGCGTTTTTTGAAGTCTTGCGGCTTCATCTTCGCGATCTCTGCGTCATCGTCGGCCTGCTTGATGCCCAGCGCGGCGGCTAACGCATAACGGCGAGCGTATGAGGTCGTCGAGCCATATGCTTGCTCAACGGTTTTGCTGATCGGCATGTTGAACTGAAACGCCATCCACTCGCCAGATTCGTGCAGGAACATCGTTTCAAGGTGCATAACCTTGTCGGTGCTGGTATCCATCATTGATTGAATGACCATAATTTTGTTCTTTTCCAGCGATGGCCCGATGGCGTCCAGGATATCGCCGAGATTGGCATAGGTGTTGCCCAAGTGGCTATTCTTCCCGCTTTTCTTCGCGGCAACGAAGCCAGACTTCGCTTTGATTAACGCAACGGCGATCTCTTTGAAACTTTCAGATGTACGCATGACAAACTTTCCTTTTCCTGATTGGTGGAGCGCACTATATCACAAGTGCGCCGTAGTGTTTAGCTATTTGTGCCGTATACTTCCGGGAACATGTATTTCACGAATTGCGGCGTGGGCAACCTCACTTCCGCTGCGTTCGATTCGTATGACGGCCAAACGTCATGCTTGACGCATTCGGCGTACTGGTGAATCACGCTTTGATACTGCTTCCGCCCGATCTCAATCTGCTGATCAGTTAACGTGAACGCGAGAGGCGCGAACGGTGATTTTTTCTCCTGCGTCAGCAGGCGGACAACAACCGGGCGTTTTTCGTTGTACGTCTTAACGAACAGATCGCGCTGCAATGCCATTTTGAGATAGTAGCCCAGGTTGAACGCCAGTCTCCCAAAGTCATCCGGTTTAGAGGTCTGAGTAGTTTTGTAGTCGGTAATCACCACCACTTCGAAAACTTCATCCGGGTTAAACCCCCACTCTTTGATGAGTTCGGGATCCGACACGACGTCAACATGATCGAGTCGAACCTTTACCGGGACACCGAAAATTTCGCCGAAGATTGACAACTCGCGTTGCGCTGTATCCGATTCAATGCACGCCGCGTGACGTGGGTTAGCCAGCATCACGTTTCGCATTTGCACGACCGCATCGAAATCAGAATCCTTGACCAGCTTCCGTCCTGAGTTGATGGCGGCGCTTTCGTCGCAGAGTTCGATCGCCCACCACACGTTAACATCAATCCCGGCGCGGTATGCCATTTCCAGCAATTCTGGGTAGTCCTTGTTGGACGTCCCAGTCAGGCCACACGCTTTCAATTTCGCAGACAATGCCGACTTCGAAGTAATCAGATCCTTAACGTCGCCCGGTGCGGTCGCTCGCAGGTATTCGCCATTAAATTTGGACGTCTCAAGCATGCAGGTATGGGAGCAAGTACCGAAGGAAAGCGCGGCTGTTTCCTCCCGCTCCTTGTATTTCCAGTGGGCCGGGGAGGTTGCGTAAATCTCGCCGAGGCTTGAGCCGCTAACGTATCTGGCGCACCAGGAGTTAGGATCGTGGTAATCATCGTTGGATAATTCCGCGTTAGTGTATGCCTTAAAAATTGCTTCAGCCATTGATATTGCTCCTATTGTGGTTTCGTTGCGTTAAGTATACGCATGACGATTCCAGGTGCAAGGCAAAAAGTGCTATTCGCCAATTGGTCAAAAAATGAGCGAAATTTACGTAAGATTTAGTAAGATGCATCTTACGTGATTTTCTTTATATATTTCATGGAGTTAACGCAAATTGGTAAGATGGTAAGATGCCTATAGGTAAATATTCACAGAAAAATTGGAGCGGAATCGCAAAGCAAAATACATATACCCGAAGAAAATCTTACCTACACAGATAGATAGAGAGAGAGTAATAATAATAATATAGTTAGATATCATATACTTATATATATTCTATGGTGCGATATTGGTTAAAAAATGAGCGAAATTTACGTAAGATGAATCTTACCTAATCTTACTTAAAGTGGTCGACCAGTTGGTAAGTTGCTGAATTTTTGGCATAAAAAAAGGTAAGACTGAAATTATCAATCTTACCTAAAATTTGTTCACGCTTTAATCAGAGAAGGGATGATGCCACGTAGAGCTTTCGTTCGAATCCGCCTTTGAAGTTGTCATTGTTCGGCACGATAACTTTCATATCGCGTTCTTCAGCCGCCGCCAGCATATCCCGATCTTTCCTGCTGCATACGACTCGCAATTCTCGCTTACCTTCTCCGCCACCCTTTCCTTTATATCGGTAGGCCACGATCTCAACGTTGGACGGGATGATGCATGCCCACACGTCACACTTAAACGAGCTTGCGATATTGAAGTGCATCGCCTCCACCCAAGAGCGAGCCAGGTAAATTGGCCCGTTACCGCCTTCGCTCTGATTGGTTACGATCACCGATCCGAAAGTCAGGTCGCCAGCTAACATCTTCTCGCGGCCCTCCTCATCAATGAATAAGATGTTGCAGTATTCATCGTCCGGCCCGTCTTCATGTACCAGTCGCATCGGGAGCGCATGAAATAGCTCTTGCCTGCCGTTCTCGTGGGTTTTTACGCCAACCCGGTATGATTCAACGAACTCATTTTCAATGCCCTCATAGAGCGTTACAGGCGTGCTATCGACGGCCTCCGTTCTGTTCATTATCGCCACGACGCGATCGTGATCTGCCATCTTGCCGTAGTCGTACCCGTTATCGCGAGTAACCTGCTTGTTGCGCTTAACTACGTACTCTTGCGGAACTTTGCCCAGGTATCGCCCAAGAATATTGATGCACTCGCTATATGGCTCGCCGCTCAACTTCATTAACCATCCGATCCCCTTATCGGCACCGCAGCCGCTGCAATATGCCCCGCCGTCGCCGCGATTCTCTAATTTGTCAGTCCAGCGGAAGCGATCCTTACCGCCGCAGTTAGGGCAGTCCTGGTGTTTGCCGTTGAAATAGCGGGAGTGGATGCCGCAAATATTTTGTAGCGCCTCGCGCCACATCCCCGGCATGTATGGCAAAACCTCTTTTTCGTCGTAAAAATCCACGTCATAACCTCCAAATAAAAAACGCCCACGCGAGAATCATAACCCGGTAGGCGTTTAGTAGTTAGTCAAATTGTGCTATCGGACTACTCGAAGCATTTCTCGGCGGTCGCAGCGGCGCGTAATCGGCTTGCCGTTGCTGTCGAATCTGAGATCCGGGCGGCAAAATGAAGCCCTGAAGCCTTTGCAGTCATTGCGGCGGTAACTCTTATGAACCAGGTAAGCACCATCGGCTGAAATCATGCCGCGCTTAATCCACTGCTGAACGACCTGGATGCTAACGCCCAACTCCTTTGCTGTTTTGGCGATGCCGCCGTATGCCTCGATCACCAATTCCATCCGGGTAGTAAGGCCCGCCCTTACTTCATCCTTCAGTACGTAATAGCCTGTCGGCTTCTTGCGGGGCTTCTTATCTTTCCCGCGTGACGTCCCGTTATTGCCGTTCAAAGTTCGCTTGTCTACCTTTGCCATTTGTTCCATAATTTAACCTCACAGCACTTTTTGTTAAACACGATAAAATTTGCTCTGTATTATACACGCAACCATGCGAATGACAAATCAGGATTAACCATGCTGACAATTGAACAACAAATTGAAGCCTACGCAGACAAGATCCCATCTATTCAAAAGCGGTTCACGGTCGGGAATATCGTTCCGTACCCTTACCAGGCTGTCGCGTACATCGAGACGGCGAAGCGGATCGCGAACTATGAGCATCCGTTCTACATTAAGGCGTCCGTATCCGCAGGCAAGACAATCATGATCGCCATGCTCGCGGCGCAGTGCAAAACAATGAACTTGCCTATGATGGTTCTCGCCAGGCAGGCCGAGATCGTGAAGCAGGATTCCGAAGAAATCAGCAACCTTGACGTGCCAAACTCCGTTTATTGCGCCGGGTTAGGCACAAAGGCGGCTTACTTCCCGATCGTCGTCGGATCCGAAGGGACGGTGGTTAATGGCCTGTTTAAGATGCTTGGCGATTACGTGCCTTCAGTCCTGGCAATCGACGAATGCCATCAGGTTGACTGGCAAGACCTCGCAGAAGCGATCGCGAACGATGAATCCTTCGAGTACATGAGCCGCGCAAAGGATAAGCCGTATCGCGTGAATGGTGAGATCGTCGATGCCGATTACCCGTACAACGAAAAGTTCGAAACGGTTGAATTTGGCGGCGGGCGCACTCAATACACCATCGTAATCATCGAGTTAATGCGCCGTTGCCTTCAGAAGACGGGGCGAGAACTTCGCATCGTTGGCTACACTGGTTCTGAGTTCCGCGGTGTCATTCCGATCTTACAGGAAGACAAGAGCCAGCCGGGTTTCTGGCGCGAGCAGATCACGGACATTAACACAAACTACCTTGTCGAATTCGGTTCGGTGGTTCCGACAATCTTTGGTGACACTGAGGCCGACGGCCTGGGCTATGACCTGTCAGAGTTTCACGGCTCCAGTCAGGACGGCACGCAGGATTTTAGCGCTGAAGACTTGCGCAAGATGGAGAAGAAAATCCACGATTCCGGCGAAATGACTAAGCTGATTATGCAGAAGGTGGTCGAGCGTGCGCAGACGCGAAACGGCGTGCTTATCACTTGCGCGGGCCAGCGACACTGTAAGGAGGCGGCGAGCTACTTACCGCCGGACGCCACATACGCGATCATCACAGAGAAGACGAACTCGAAGAAACGCGGTGAAATTCTGGACAAGGCGAACCGTGGCGAGATTAAGTACATCTTCCAGGTGATGGCCCTAACGACTGGCGTTAACGTTCCGTTTTGGGATTTTTCTGTAATCCTTCGCAAGATCGGTTCTCTGACGTTGCTGATTCAGCTTTTGGGTCGCGGAATGCGATTGCTCAAAGACTGGCAGAAGGAAGCGCCCTATTCGTGGGTGAAAGAAGATCACCTTGTCTGGGATTTTGCCGGAACAATGGATGACCTGGGCCAGTTGTATTTCGATCCGATTCTTGAGCAGGCGCAGTATCAGAAGCGCAAGAGCAGCAAGAACGGCCCGAAATTTGCCCGGTCTGCAAAGGCGAAAATAGCGAGTACGCCCGCCGCTGCATCCACAAGGATAGTAACGGCAATCGGTGCGAGTATTTTTGGACGTCCCAGCGCTGCGAAGACCAAAAGGATCCGAGGACGGGGAAAATCAAGGTCAAGGGATGCCACGCTGAAAACGACATTGTGGCGCGCCAGTGCAGATGTTGTGGCGTGCAGTTAAAGGATCCTAACGACAACCTCACCGGGAAGCATTACACGCAAAATGACTGGTATCAGGTTGTAGGCTTTGATTTGGGATTGACACGAAACCAAAGCGGGATCATCTTTAATTACGTGTTGCTCAACCATGACGGCGAGCGGTTCACGGCAAGGGAGAAATTCTTCCCTGAGTCAGAAAGTGCGATTTGCGGTAAGTTGTGGCGACAAAAGGCAGTCTTCCAGCATGTTGATGATGCTGTAATGCGTGGAAAGTTGGGCGGCATGAAAAACGCCCGCAAGATCCTAGAGTATGCGGAATACTTCCGCGCGCCGAAGCGCGTAACGCATCGCATCAACGGCAAGAAGGAGGACATTATTTCCCGCAAAGACTTTGGAGGCGAGGAGTGATTACAGACAAAGGGGATTACCTCGAATATTACGGCGGGCCTGTAAAGGCTTGCCCGCTTGAAAAAATCGACCAGATGAACAGCGTTTCGTGGTTGCGTTACGAATACCCCGATTATTTGTTCTGGCATACGGTCAACGAGGGCAGCAAGCACAAGGCGAGCGCCGTTGCAGATCATCAAATGGGATTGCTCAAAGGCGTAAGCGATATCCTTGTTCTGATTGGGCTGGGCGGAAAATACCCGTTCGCAGCCATTGAACTAAAGCGCCAGGGTAAATCCCAGGCATCTCCAGTGAGCAAGGAGCAACGGGAATTCCTCGCATCCGTCCGAAGCCGTGGCGGGTTCGCTGCCGTGGCCTATGGATTCGAGCAGTTTAAGAGCGCTTTCTGCGATGCCATAAAATAGCACTTTTTGTTAAAACCTCCCGGCGAAAGTCGGGTAGTATTACTGCATAGAAACGAAGAACGGAGTATTGAAAGATGAAAAAGATGCTTGCTTTAATTGTTATGTCTCTTGGTCTTATTGGTTGCAGCGAAAAACCAAAAACATATATTTGCGGTAACGAAGCATTTGAGGTTACGAGCGATTATATGAAGGTAGTTAGCGGCAAGAGCGCTGGCGTTTTAATTGATGGCATTGGTGAAAACCAGTATAAGCTGTTTACGCCACTTGGAACGGCTTTTTATACTGTTAACAAAAACACCATTGATATTAAAGTTAGCGTTTATCAGAACACTCTAACTTGCGAGGTTAAGTAATAATGGCAAAAGACACCCAAGACAAAGACACTCACGACGCTTTCACGACGTTTGAACAGCTTGAACGTGAAACGTTCATAGGCAACGCGCTTGCCACTGGCGGACACTATCAGGCCGTCAAGCCTGATAAATTCTACCAAGTAACGGGCAACCGCTACGCAGGGAGCAAGACGCCGGATATCGTCCGCGACAAGTGGTCAACCGATCGCAGCCTTATTGCTTACATGGAGGAGCGTTACGGGCCATACGACCTGGACGCCGCCGCCGAAGAAAACAACACCGTCTGCAAGAAGTTTTACGACGAAAAGACCGATTGCCTCAAGCGCTGGTGGGGGAAAAATAAGCACGTCTGGCTTAATCCGCCTTACTCGTTCCCGGATCCCTTTGTGCTGAAAGCCATTGAGCAGATGGAGCATGACAACCAGATCGATATTTTGCTTCCCGGCGACAACTCTACGGCGTGGTTCCGAGACGCACAAAAGGCAGCGGCTGAGATCATTTGGATTGTCGCAGACGTCACGGAGGATGAAGACGGAACGCAACTAAGCCGATCCGGTCGCCTGGCCTTCATCAACGGCCTAAGTGGTAAACCAGTCGACAACAACAACAAGGGCAGCGTGATTTTTATCATGCGCAAACTCAAGCCGGGCGAGGAGCAAAAAACGTTCTACGTCCCGGTAAGCGAAATCTGCCCGTCATTAACTAAAAAGCGCATGCGCAAACGTGGGATCTGAAAAATGGAACAGCTTGAATCTTTCACCGAATACCTCCACATCGTCGTTACTCTGCTGGACAAGTACGGCTTCATCGGTACGGATGAAGAAAAGATGGCCTTCGCCGATAGCATCGACGGCACTTATCAAGAGTTCATGGATAACGGCACTCCGCTTGCTGACTGGCCCGCGATTCTTGAGCGCGAATTGCTGGATTTTCGGGCGCGTGAAGGTGCGGAATATTTCGCGAAACAGCACTAATTGCTAAACAATGCCCGCAGCGAGCGGGTATTATTGTTCCATCAACCAATCAGGAGCTAACGCCATGAACACCAAAACCATTGCCGACACCATCAAGATCGCACAAGTTAAGCCGCGCATCGTATCGCGCCACCTTATTAACCTTTCTCGCCTGTGCATGGCCGACTACGTGGCGAAGCCTTTAGAGAATGGCCTTGATGGTGAAATCGGCGCAATCTACTTCCGAGCCGCCCACGGCATCGAAGAAATTCACATGTATGAGCAGATGGCGGAATGCTTCTGCATTTACGGTGACGAATAATGATTGTCGAATCTGGCCGCGCTGCCGTCTGGCAGCATGCCAAGGAGGCTGGCATTAGTGACGATATCGTGATGATCGCAAAGCATTTCGATATCAAGGATATCTCCATTGTGTTCAATGGGAAATTTACCTATCTTCATGAGCGCCCACTGAAGCGCACGCGTATAGCGGTTGCGACGCGGGCGGAGGCCGACGCGCTGAAGATGTTCATTAATGAGTCTAAGCAGACCAAAAAATATTACAAGTAGCGTGAGTGTTGAGAATGCGATATATTGCGATCCTGATTACGGCGGTGGTTCTCACTATCGCAATCTTTAACTACGCAATTCAATTGGGATAAATTATGCAACCTAAAATCACAGACGAAGAATTTTTAGCCGCCCGCGAGGAAGGCAAGACCTACCGCGAGATCGCCGAAGAGTTCGGCATGAACGTTCGCAGTGTGGAACGTCGCGGCGTTCGACTTGCCCGCCAGGGGCATTTGCACGGTAACAACCACGTAGCGAAGCACATCCCGGACGGGTTCGGGGTCAAAGGCACATCGACCATGATTCGCGCGAACGGTGACGAAGTTGTGCGCTGGGTCAAGTCAGAAGTAGACCGCGACCGCATGATCGCTTTGATGGAGGCGGCGCAAGCATCATTCTGCGAAGACCTACCGCGCGCCGAACCGCAGCCGAAGGATGAATCGAAGTTTTTCATTGAGGATCAGCTTGCCCTGTATCCGATCTTCGACTTGCACATCGGCGCGATGGCCCACAAGCACGAATGCGGCGAGAACTACGACACCAGCACAGCCGAAAGGGTTCTTAACCACTTCTTTGACTATTCCGTTTCGGTTGCCCCGCAGTCGAAAAAGGCGGTCTTGCTGGTCGGCGGTGACTTCCTTCACAGTGACGGCCTGGACGCAGTAACCCCGGCAAGTGGTCACGTTCTCGATCAGGATAGCCGTTACGCGAAACTTGTCTATGTGGCTATTCGCTCATTGCGCCGCGCCGTGTCGCTACTGCTGAGTAATCACGCGGAAGTAGAGGTGCAGGTGATCGAGGGGAACCACGATCAGGCTGGTATGATCTGGTTGCGTGCAGCGCTCGCAGCGTTCTATGAAAATGAGCCGCGCGTATTCGTTGACGTCAGCCCTGCCATTCTGCATCGTACCGTGTGGGGCAAAACGATGCTGGGCTACACTCACGGCCACACTATGAAGAAGGCAGAAACGCGCCTTGCCGCAATGGCTACTGACTTCCGCAAGGAGTTCGGGCAATGCGAATACATCTACACGCATTCGGGCCATTGGCATCACCAGACCGTCACGGAGCACTCGTTAGGGATTGACGAAGTACACGGCCAGTTAGGGGCCAAAGACGCTTACGCCGCTCGCGGTGGTTGGCGCTCCTATCGCCAGGCGGCGGTTATTCTGTACAGCAAAGAATATGGCGAAGTAGGCCGCTTTATCTACCGCCCTAACATGTAACCACAACGGCCCCGCGAGGGGCCAATGAGGATAAACCAATGAATAAAAAGTGTATCTGTATTTTCGATCTCGATGGCACGCTTTCCGACGGAACCCACCGCTTGCACCTGCTGCCGAAAAAGGATCTCCATCTTACAGAAAGCTGGAGCGAATTTAATGGCGCGTCAATTGGAGACAGCCCAATCCAAAGCACCATTGATGTAGCGAATGCGCTTCATCGCTCCGGAATTACCGTTATCATCCTGACTGGTCGATCCGATGAGGTGAAGACCGAAACAATGATTTGGCTTGACCGCTACGGGGTGAAATATGACCGTCTAATCATGCGCCGCGCCAGCGATAACCGTAAAGACACGGCAATCAAGGAGGAGGAGTTACGCAAAATCGGACTTGATCGCATTGTTGCGGCGTGGGATGATTCCCCCAATGTTATTGCGCACTTCCGTAGCCTGGGTATCACAACTTACCAGGTCTGCGACTACGGCGAAAACCTTCACGACCATCTGAAATCTCATGGAGTAGACAAATGAAAAATGTAATCATCCTCAACGGCGCGCCTGGAATCGGAAAAGACACCATCGCGGAAATCATCGCCCGCAAATGGGAGTATCGGATCCTGAGTTTCAAATCACCGATGTTTGACATTGCGCGCGCCATCCTGGGTGCAACCGACTTTTCCCGCTTCGCCGTCCGTTACCACGACCGCAGCCGGAAAGAAGTCAAGTGCGACTTTTTAGGCGACCGCTCGCCGCGTGAATTCCTGATTCACATTAGCGAAAATTTCGTAAAGCCGACGTTAGGCAAAAAGCAGTTCGGCAAGTTGCTTTGCGATTCCGTCGTGAATTCGCCTGTTAGTTGCGTCGTCAGCGACGGCGGATTTGACGAAGAAGTAGAGCACATCGCGGCGCATGATAGCGTAAACGTCTTTGTCGTTCGCCTGCATCGTGACGGCATGACTTTCGGGGGTGATAGCCGCAAGCATATTTGCCGACCGGATCTGATTTGCGAAACTTATCACGAATTCGATTTTGATATGACGACTGGCGAGCCGGAAGACGACGCGCAAAAAATCCTTGATATGGTTTTTGAAGGGTATTAATATTCTCTACGTAATGCCTTTATTATCACCGACTTAAACTTTGGGAGCCTTAACAGGTTCCCTTTTTTTTGTTCTTTATTTGGCCCAACGCATATATCATCGCATTATCACTTAACTAACAGAGGTTGCATATCATGCGGGAATTCATCAACGCGGCAACCAATGGTAGCGGCGGTGTTACCCTCGCAGGCTCTGCGACCGGGCAACTTATCATTGCGGCCATTGGTTTATTTTTCATGATTCTATTCGGCTCCTTTGGCGCGTGGTTGCGCTGGCGAGATTCAAAGGCGCTTCGTGAAGCGCTGGAAGCCGGGGATATCAAAACGGCGGTGAAGATCAGGAGTAAATAACATGGGGATTAAAACGCGGGTTACATTCGCGGCGGCGATGGCGATCGCTGTCGCCTTCCTCCCAAAAGTGGAGGACACGAAATACAAAGTTTATACCGATATCGCTGGCGTTTCGACGGTATGCGAAGGCATCACGGGGCCGGACGTAATCAAGGGGAAAACCTATACCCGGTCAGAATGCGATGCTCTTTTGGCGAAGCATATCCAGGTCGCAAAGCGTGTAGTTGACAGCAAAATCAAAGTGGCCGTGCCGGACACCTTCAGGGCGTCGATGTACAGCTTCACTTTCAACGCTGGCGGCGGCGCATACTCCGGCAGCACAATGCTGAAGTTGACGAACCAGGGGCGGCTATATGAGGCGTGCGAACAGCTTTACCGCTGGACGTACTATCGCAACCCGAAAACGGGCAAGATGGAAAAATCGCGCGGCCTGCATAATCGCCGGGATCAGGAATTCAATCTGTGCATTAAGGATCTAAAATGAGTAGCTTAAATTTTCAACGAGCATTGGCAATCGGCTTCATCGTGTGGGCGGTTGCACTTGTTTCCGGTTGCGCTTCCAGCGTCCCGATCCTTTCCGATCTGGTGGGCAGTAAGCCGGATATGACGGCGCAAGTCGGTGCGGAGAACGTGAAACAGGCGGTTGGCGTGACGAACAAAACAGACACGTCCAGCAAGCAGGAAACGACCTTCAAAGAATCGGCAGTTGGCAAGGTTGACACTTCCAACAAAAAGGCGGTGACGACCTCCAGCATTCACGCGAACCAGATTACGGCGGAGAAGATCGAGATCCGAAACGACGATAGCGGAAGCATGATTCCGTGGCTGATTGGTGCCGTTGGGGCCATCATGTTCGCTGTCGGTGTTTTCGGTATGTGGCGAGAGCGAAAAAATAAAGGGGCGTAAGCCCCTTTTTCATATGTACCGTTTGACGTGCAGCAGCGCCACGCCATCTTCATCATTCAACCCATGTTCAACCGTGTTTGTCGCGGCCATGCCTTGATATAGCAAGGTGAGCGCGGCACGCAAGTAATTTTCTGGTGTGATCTGATTCACGCAAACAAGCCTGTGAACCTCCGTTATCAGATCTTCCACCTGCTTTCCCGAATAGGGCTTCATCGTCGAGTTGCTCAATGTGCATCATCTCCCACATGTATTTGTTGTCCATCCCTTCAAACGACCGGAAGTTAAATCCAATCTCCCTGTTATCCGGGCCAGTACACCACACCACGCCGTTTTTTCCGTCCAGGTATCCATTCGTATAGCTTCGCGCTAAAAACTCCTTAGAAACCATTGAGGCGAACATACGGTGTGACACGTTGGCGGCTTTTGCCATGCGCGGCGATTCGCGGTGCATGTAAACGAACTTCGCAAAATCTTGCCGGGTAAATTCCCGGCGAGACTCGCAGAATCGGTAAATGTCAAGGATAAACATTCATTACCTCATGAACGAAGGGTTAATAAACACCTCTGAATCAATAACGCAGATGAACCCTAATTCCTCCATCTTCGGCAGCAATTTTTCCTTAATCCTTTTGCTTACCCCGGACTGACCTTTAAAGATCTTCAGATTGCGGCACGCGTTATAGATGCTCTGAACCGTCATCACGCCTTTCGCCTGCTTGCCACGGCTAGCGATAACATCGTACACCGCCTTAATCTCCGCGCCCTCACCAGCGAAGCCGGACGAATCAGCCGACGACAAATACGTTTTGCTTAACTCATGAAACATGATGATGGCTTCGTCGATAGTTTCGGTTCCGATCTTCTTCGAGCGCTTGCCGCCAGGTTGCCAGTTGCGGATCGTGTGGATTACCGACGCCAGGCGCATCACCTGCTTATCGAATTTACCCATCGCACCGCGCAGCATCGTATGCGAATACTTCCCGCCGTCGCCTAATTCCGGCTCTAACTCCTGGCGTGCCTTGTTCAGCCGACGCATGCCTGCTTCAGTCACTTCCAGCTTGATATACGATTCCGTCATAATGTCATGAATGAGGCGGAAGTAATCAGCGCGTAAAGACTTGTCGATCGGCTCATAGGTCGAATTCCCGTTTTCGTCAATGAACACACGCTCACCTAACCGCGTTTGCTCGCGAACCAAAAGGAAACGCTCTGATACACCGATACCGCGAGAACCAGCTTGCATGATGGCGTCGATGGTTTCATCCTGGGCGATTACGCAAATACAGCCCAGCGCGACGAATGACATATTGTTACTGACGTCGGAACGTGCGATCGATACGTGGCCCTTATCCCACGCCTTCAACACCAGTTCGCTGTTCGTCTTCTTGCCGCCGTCGTTGCCATACGTGATCCCTAACAGGCTGTTAACCGCTGTCGCTTCGTCCGAGATAACCGCAAAGTTGCCTTGCCGATTGTTGATTTTCGCCAGGCCTTCCGGCGTGGTATCGGAAACGGGGAAGGTCAGATCGCACATGCTTTCTAACTTCTCCTCAAGTTCGTCTTTATCTTCGAACAGTTTCGCCATATCAGACTGCGATAACTCGCCTTTCATGGCCTGCTTGTTGGCAGACAACTTCGCCATGATTTTCTTGCGCTCTTTCTTGCGCTCCTCGTTGATTCGCTCAACCTCTGCGACGATCGGATCGATAGCCAGCGAGTTAATCGCAGACTTACCAGCGGAAGGCGGCTGCGACGTAATGACGTAAAGCGTCGTTGGTTGCTCGCTGCCGTGGTACTCCACCCAAAAGCGACCCATCATCGCGGCGGACACGGTTCCGAGGAAATGCATATAAGCCGATGATTCCGGGAATTGAACGGAGCGAGCAGCGTTGAGCGCCAGCTTGCCGACGATATCGTAATCATTCGCGATCGAGATCGTGGGATACTTGTCCGCGTTTACGTCGATATCTTTCGGCTTGGGCCAGAAAGAAACGGAGTCGCGATACCCGTTCGCACGGATGGCGACGCGCAAGGGGCTGATGCCTTCCTTCTCTGCGATGGCAATAATATCTTGTGGGGACACGCGGTCATTTAAAAACATGCCTTGCTCCTTATTGGTTAATCGTGCGGCTAATGATAAGCCGTCTTAAATCCGAGATCCAGTGATAATCTAAACGCACTTGCAAAATGTGCTTAGGTTATCGGGGCGCATGGCCCCGAATCCGTTACAGGTATTTCGCCTCAAACGTGGTGCCGTCCGACACGCTGAAACCGACTTCCTCACGGTAGAGCGTCCAGCGGCAACCGTCACGGTCGAAGATGTATCCGGCGACGCCGCCCAGCGCACGACCGCTTTCCACCTGGTAACGCTTGCCGACGGTGAAGGATTTTTTCACCGGGTTTTTGTGGTCTAGGCCAACGCACTTCAGGGTTTTCGTTTTCAGTTCGATAAACGTCGCCACCACCGCGCCACCAGCGCCAGAAATAAACAACTCGCCGCTAATGCCGACCGATAAAATAACGCGCTTCTTCTTCAGTTCGGCGCTGTTATATACCATCATCGACACGTTGCCTTCATCGTCGATGCGAGCGGAATAAAGGTTGTTTTCGCTGATATTAACAGCGCGGCTTGACGTGCATTTAATTTTGATTGACTTCGCCATTTTAATCTATGCCTCTCATATTGATATACAAGTTTACTAAGTTAAGAAAGTCATCTTTGTTTCTGCAACTCAATTTAAAGCCAACGTGCGATTCGATCTTATTTTGCATTGCCGCCATCGTCGCGCCGCCGTTATTCATCTTCAGAACTTCGCGGCATACGTCAGCCAGTTTTTTAGATATCATATTTCACCACCGTAAATTTAGTGTTTTTGCAAGCGCCTTCGATATCGCTAATTAGGCGATTCACTCTGAGATTAATCATCGTTTTGTGGTGCATGACGGCAGCAAGGCCGACAGCCGCTAACACCATGATTGAAAAGATAAGAGCACCAGGCCCATGCATAGAAAATAGTGCGGTCATTACTGCAATCGTGAATTTCATTCTGGTTTTCTCCGTTGCGTTTCGATGGAATAACTATACCCGCAATTAAGCGGGTACGTTTAGCAATTCGTGCTATTCATTAAAATTCGCCTGGAACACGGCGCGAGCGAATCCGCGCGGAGTTATAGAGCGAAGCATCTTTGTTCTTTCAGACTTGCCGCCCAGGAATTTCCACGCCCAAAAGAAATCGACGCCTTCCACACCTTCCGGCGGTAATAACCGTTTCGGCTCCACAAATCCGTTACCGTGCCAGATGCACGTTTTCTTCGTGTAATTGTCGCAGTGCGGCATTTTTGGGTGCCAAACTTCCTCATGCTGCGCAACATACCCGCCGAAGTCGCGAGGGTGGAAATAAAAATCCGGCTTGCGCCAAAGCGTCGACAATTTGCCAACCGGGTTTTCTACCATCCAGGGGCAATTATATTGGTCGCCAAATTTCTCGATCATCTTCGCATCATCGGCGGCTGATAAAACATCCTGAGTCTGCCGGGCGTGCTTCACCCCGCTATGCGCTAACAGCGTGCGGGAAGGGAAAGCGAAAATAATGTCAGGATCCGGGATTCCCAGGATCGTGCGCTTCACGTCGAAATCTTTGTCAATCCAGATGTTGACATACTGGATTTTTGCATGCTCCATGCGGATTTTGTACTCGCCGTGGTCGCCTGAATCTGCGTTAAAGCAATATACATCGCAACCGCGAATTGCCCACGGCAGACCCATAATCCCGGAACCGTCAAACATGCACCACACAACGCGCTTTTTCATTGTCACCTCACCAGAAAGGGATACATTCGCGGCAACCTTCTTCACCAGTGCAGCCGCAACTATTTTCTTCTTGCTCTACCAGATCGTCACGCATCGGCAGACTTTCGGCATCCATATCCATACCTCCCAGGGCATCCGATAGCGTCATTTCCTGATTGGCTACTTTGATGCAATATTCGCGGTTAAGCCCCGCATCCTGGGCAGTTAAGAAACGGTGCCAGTAGGCATCGTCGTAATTATCAGCCATTGCTTTTCCTCCTGTTAAATTCTCGCAAACTGGCGGCGCATGACTTCGAACAGGTTTTACCCCAGCCGCGTTTAAGATCCGCCGCCTTGACCTTATAAACAGCCCTGCATCCTGGAGCCTCGCAGCACTTCATGCTTTCCTTCGCCCCGATGTGATCCGGTCGACCAGTCAGGGAGCTATCGCCGGGATTCTTCGTCGACCAGAACAGTTGCACTGTCGCGACCTCCTCGCCGAACTCATTAACGAACATGTAAACGCCCTTGCTTTTCAGAAGCACGGTGCAGTGATGCATTTCGCCGTTGACTTCCAGGTATGCGCGATCGCCCTCTTTCATTAGCTTCTCCACGACTCAATGAACATGCTGTTCGATTCCAGCGTCAGCGTGACGCCAGCAAGGGAGGACGGAATCAGGCGAGCGCCCGGAACAGTGCCGACAACATAGCGACCATTCGATTTGGTGATCGTGATCTGAGTAAAGCCGGATTCGCGGTTCATGCGGATAACAACGCGACCGTGCGCATGCAGGACGGCCAGGATCGAATCAGTCTTTGGATGGTTCATGTTTTATTTCCTCGTTTCGTTGGTGTGGGGATAGTATGCCACCATCCCCAAATACTGTTTTAGCAATTCGTGCTATTCGGGAACGCAGGTCGTGTAATCCTGGCAGATGTAGATTGTGCGCTGAACGCGCGGCGCGGCATCCTCCAGGCTCTGAATCTCGATATCGTTGCTGTCGACCCGGCAGGGTGTTGCACCGAAGATGAAATACCCCGTCTGCTTGTCGTTGATTTGCCACGCCTTGCTTTCGGGAACCGTGTTGACGACAAACGGCGTGTCGTCGGCTTTTAAGTCTTCAGGGTGACGCCCGTAATAGTGGATGATTGCAGCAGTTGCCGCCGCCTCAACCACGTCCCACTTACTACGGGTAAAGATTCTCATTGCTGGTACTCCTTTTTGATTTGGGCGCGGAACCGCGAAGCATCTTTTTCTGCCCGTTCAGCGCTGTGATATCGTTTCAGAAACAGGGTATCAATCCCCATGCAAAGCGTTTCGTCGGCGCTGTATTTCCCCACAAGCCAAAGACTGACCGTCTGCCTGTCCAGTCCGTAGTTCTTATCGAAGTGAACGCGCACATTCACAGGCACATAGCCATGCGTCGAAATGAAGGCGTCAACGCGATCGAATAGCTCCTGCTTGTTCATGATTATTCCTCAACGGTGAATTTAATCGGTTCTTTCCCGGTCGCCTTGCGATGGGAGTTGACCAGCGTTTCGAACTTGCCGATGCACTCGCGCAAGTCAGTGAACGTGCTGGCGCTCCCCATGACACGCCATGATTCGACGTTCTTCCCGCGAACATAGTTGATGACGTGCTTCATGATTTTGTACTGGTCGCCATCCTTCCTGGTGTTCACGTGCAGCACTGCGATCCTGGTTGATTTGTAGGCGAATGCTTTGGTGATGTATTTGCAAGTTTGCATCGTGTTCGCTCCTGACTGGTTGATGTGATGACTATACCCGATCCCGCCAGCAGGGTTTTGATTATTTGTGCTATTCCTCCGATTGTCGATTATTCCATCTATTCGGAATAGTGGAATAGGCTGTGATTGCATCTGATTTCCTGGTGATTACTTTTGACGATTAATGATTGATTGTGATTGTTTCATTCTGTGCAATGTGATGATGGATTGTTTAATGATGTGCAACGAATTGCATAGATGCATGCACCATGCACATAATTTGCCGTTCGAATCCTGCCAAAACGTCGAGTGTGTTTCCCAAACATTTGCGTCGTGTGGGAATGTGGGGGAGGAAGAATCTTACCTGAAAATTGCACAAAAAGTGACCAATATAAGCCTATAATAGATATATAAGTATATGATAAATAACAATATTATTATTATTACTCTCTCTATCTATATATGTTTGGTAAGATTTCTCCCGGCATGGCTACCGGAATCATCTTGCGAGAGCCATAAATTTTAGATGTTCCGCCGCCGCCTGGTGGTATAGGTATATATGGGGGATGCTTACTAATCTTACCAAACACGCTCAAACCCTTTGACAGCAAGGCTTGCGTGGGGTAATCTCGCCTTACCAAACACCAACAAACGCCGCAAATGTGGGGGAGAAACATGCAATACAAAGGTTATGAGTTCGAAGAAGTCGATGTGTCCGAATGGATGCAGTACGACGCAGAAAAGCAGGCCGCGTACCATGAATGGCTGCAATCGATCACGTTCGGGGAGCCGGAAGGCAATCACCAGGCTGGCCGGGCCAACGAAGGCACGTTCACAGGAAACCGCTCGAAGGAGATCCGGCGCATGTTCCTGGATGGCGGGCGACGTATCCAGATGACAGCAGATCAGTTCACGGAAAAATTCGGCGTGCATCCCGTCGATAATCACTTCCGCCGACCACTGCTAAAACTCCTTGAGCCTGGCGAGGTCTTGCGCGTGAGCCTGGGAGCCGGGTTAATCATCGTGTCCACTGAGTTCGATGATAGCGCTGGGCGTGACCTGGAGGCCGATGCTTACAGGCAGCAGGGCGTTCACTCTGAACGGGAAAGGGTTTTATCGATCGTTGACGAAGTGATGCCAAAGGGCTTGCTGTACAACGGATACACAATGGCACTGAAAACCAGAATCAAAGGGGAAAAGGTATGAAACTCTATCAAGACCAGTCCGACCCCGCAGCACCAATGCGCTTGGGAAACACTCCAGTAGATGATAAGGAGGTTATCACAGCCATCGTCATTGCATCGCAAGCCGAATTTCCTGGCTCCTTAGAATGCGTCACTGGCGACTTCCTTTTGATGGCATTTTTTCCAATTTCTGAATCATAAATAAAGTACGTTACTGATACCGTCCATGCAGTGACGAAGCCGTAATTCATCGGTGCGTCGAGCGTCCTGGTCATGATGGCCGATGAGCCTGATAAAATCATTAGCCCGGACTATCCGCAATAGCACTTTTTTGTAAAACCCGGTCAGAGGGAACGGGTATTATCACCACATCACCAACGAGAGGAGCATCAACCATGCCACGCTTTAACAGAACGCTTCAACTCCGCACCTTTGCAGGGCTTCAGATCCCGAAGGAGTCGACGAAGGCAGTGTCAGGTCGTGAATTCGGCGTGTACTTCCACTGGCGGGGCCACTGGCGCTTTACCGTCATTCGCGGCTTTTACGTCACCTGCGATGGCGTTGACATTGACTACCACAGCGGCGGGAACCAGGTTCACAACTTCAAATAGCACTTTTTGTTAAAACGCAATCGGGGTGATGCGCTATCATCACCCCATCGAAACAGAGGAGCATAAACATGATCTGCAACCATAACAACCCACTCAATGCAGCATTTCACCGTCGCGCGGTAGAGCAACACTTCCACGCGCTGAAGGTGGTGTGCAACGAAATGAATCTTATGCTTGACCTGCCGTCATGGGATGCTCAACTGGAAGATTACTATGATGGCCTGCGCGCTAAACGGGATGGCATCATTACCCGTCTGCGCCTGGCTGGAATGTTTCTATAAAGGAGAAATGCAATGAAAACATTAAGCGCTTTACTAATGGCTGTATACGGTGCCGCTATCATCGGCTGGATTATGAACATTGTAGCCGCATTCGGTGCGCATGGTGACGAATTGATGATCCGCATTATCGGGATCTTTGTTGCGCCCGCTGGTGCTTTTATGGGCTGGTTCATGTAAGGAGTAATGACAATGCAACAATTCGAATCTCGCGGCAAGACCTACAACCTGCCTGACACCGCTACCCACGCCGCACCTGGTGCATGCGTCGGCCTGTACTTTAAGGATGGCGATAGCTGGTACTTCATGGGTGATGTGATTGGGGACGTACCGCCGAAGAAATGCGGCGTGCTCCTGGGCTTCTACGATCACGACGTGGTGGAGTTGAAGCCAAAGCGCGTACCTTTCGCCTTCTGGAATAAAATCAAAGGGGCGCTGTTCAAATGAGCGACCCGAAACTGCAAACGGTATGCTACCGCGATTCGGATGGCGATGAATTGGTCGTGTCGCCGTTCAGTGGTGGCGCTGCTGGCGTAGAGCTTATGGCGACCCACGATAGCGGTTGCTGCGTATTTGACGACCCGAAGGTAATCCGCGATCTGGCTAACCAGTTGCTGTCCGTTGCCGATGCCGTAGAGAGCGCACAAGGAGCGGAAAAATGAACCAGTTCGAATATATGCATCGCGCACATAAAGCGCTTGCCATGTTCGCCTTTCACCTGGATATGAAAGTTATATCCGTGACCATTGAGGCCGGAAGTATTGAGATCTGCGGATTCGTGGGCGATTACTCATGCACCAGAACTTACGCGTTCTCATCGCTCGCCTCCCTGGAGAGTCAGGCTTATGGCTTCTAACCGCAAATTCAGGAACGTGCGCATTGCGACGCTTGACGCCTTCGGGCGTCCGGTGGAGTGGTATGCAGCACAGCGGCGTGTTGCCTTCTTCTGGTGGGTGACGGTCGAGCACTTCGGCCAGTTGACGCAGGCCCGCTACTGGCTCCACAAATCCGGCGCACCCAATCGCCCGGAGCGCGTAATCAAGGTGATTGAATAGCACGAATTGCTAAAACTCGATCGGGGTAGGCTGGTATAGTTACCCCATACCAACAAACGAGGCTATAACCATGAAATTACGTTGCACCGATTCCAACACTATCAACTACACCCCTGGCTTTGAGTACAGCGCGGAGCTAGGCGTTACAGTCCGCACCCCTCATGGCTCGATCGGCTGTGATGTGGTTCATGGTAACAACACCTGGTTCTTTTTCAACAAATCAACCCTCAACGCCGAACGCCGTAACGGTTCGGTCGTGGCAACCTTTAAGGTAATCGAATAATGACCAACGAAATCAAATCCGGCGGCAAGGTTATTGCCACCATCACGCAGCGCCAGGCGATCGCGTTTCAGTTGCATATCCCCGGCGCTGAAGAACCCATCTACGTACCAGCCTGGGCCAACACGGTTGCCATTGATGAAGATGGCGCGATTTGGGCTTATGAGTCGATGGCCGAAGATGTGCGCATCGTCTGCGAGGAGCATAAGGCCTGGAGCGATTGGGGCAAGGTCGAAGCGAACATGCAGGAAATCGGAGAAATGCCCTGCGTCCCTGACTGGACAGAAGCGAAAATCGACCTTCGCGCCATGAAATAGCACTTTTTGGTAAACGCCCGGTCAACGGATCGGGCATAATTATCCCACACCAACAACGGAGATTTACCATGAAACACTTTATCAAAAACGCAGTCGTCGCCATCGTCGGAGCCAACTTCGAAGGAAAGAAAATCCGCATTCACCTTTTGCACGTTGGCAATGATGGTGAAATGCGCGGCGCATTCTACTACGGCGAGCGCGGCGAACGTCTTCACAGTGACAAGCATTCGTTTCGCCGTCTAACCATCTTCCGAGAAGATCTGACGCATCAAGAATGGAATACCGAATACCTCTGCGAAGGGCTGGTGGTCGAATCGTTCGTTGCCGATCCGGTTAAGCTGACCTCGCGCGACTATAAGCGCATGGCCCGCAAGGCGCACAAACTCATGAAGCGCACGCCGAAAAGCCACGTCTGGCACATCTTCGCCAACCAACTGTAAGGCCAGGTGTGATGGAAACCGTAACCGTAATTTGCACTCATGCGAGCTACGCGCCGATGGCCCCATTCTTCACCATCGGCAAGGAGTATAACGCCAGGTTCGGCCCCGGCCTGGATGAAGTCTGGATTTTGCAGGACGATGAATCCACCACGGAGGACGGAGAATTCTGGTTAGCGTGCCGCATGCCGGATGAGAAGATCGCGATGTACCACAATCGCCCGTATGAAAACAACGTTTTATTTGAGGTGAAACTATGAGCAAAAAAATGATTGCACTGTATTGGGTTCTTTTCCTGGGTGGCCTGGTGGTCGCCAAAGAGGATGGCTGGCAAATGATCGGAATGATGATGGTTATCATCGGGGTAAGCCGCCTCTCTGAGATTAACGGCTTCCGCCGTGGTCGCCTGGCCGCATTCACTGGCGACAAAGAATAGCACTTTTTGTTAAAACTGCCGTAACGTCATTTGGTAAAGTGGCGTTACTGAAGCGAAACAAACCAATCAGGAGTTACACCATGAATGACCACATCATCGACCTGTTAAGCATGCTGGCTGAGGATACCGTAGCCATTATCGAGCTTGAGGACGGCACCGAACTTCAGATCGAGGTTCCCAGCGTGCGATTATGCGTATCAGGAGGCGAGCATTCCGAGCGCTCAACCGAAACGGATCTTGACTACGCGACCCACTTACTCTGCCTGAACACGATCGAGGAGATCCGCTAATGAACACAATCAAACTCATGGTTGTAAACGCAACCCGCGAGCGTGAGCGCCACCTTATCGGCTGCGTGTTCGATGCCATCGAGGTGCGCGAACCACTCGGCACGGCTCACGTAATCCAAGGCGGATACCTTAACGAATTTATCGTCAATCCGCTGGATACTGACGAAGATCTGACAATTCGTGTTGGGTCTGGCCCGGATGACATTTTATTCCACCTTCGCAAAGTATCGAAGGCATCGCAGCGCAAGTTGCTGGTTCGTGCGCTAAAACTTCAAGCGCGCGATCGTGGTTGGACTAACTCATATATACGCAAGTTTGGCGAGTTCTCTGGCGTCGGAGATTGGGCGAGAGCTTGGGCTAACTGGTACTTCGATAAAGACGGGAAATTTTCCGCCACTTATATGGACGGATGGTACGGAACCGATCATGACCCGGCTAGCGGGTACGAATGGCAAGAATTTATCGAGTTTGAGTTTGATGCGTTCTAATAGCACGAATTGCTAAAACGAACGTCAGGGGATGGTGCATACTATCCCAACACTAAAAAGCGATGGAGCTTAACCATGAACACTACACAAATCATACACCTTATCCCGTCAGACAACTTCGCCAAAGACGACCACCCGCTGTTAACCGCCGTCATTCGCGCCGGGATCGGCTGGGCGCTTAGTGATGCCTCGTGCGAATCATTTATGCGAGAACCATTCTCACGAATCGCGGAGCTTGAAAAGCAGGTTGCGTTCCTGACTGGTGAACTTCAGGCGGCCACCGCCACGATCGAGAAGGTTCGGGAAATCATGCGTAGCGAGCCTGGATATAGCATTGAAGATCACGCGCGGGTTTTGCGCATGATGGCCGACGCATTCGCCAAACTTCAGCAGTAGCGCGAACCGACAAACACGAATCGGGTTTGCTTCATGGCTACCCCATCAAGAAACGAAGGAGAAACATTATGATTTACGCGATTATCGCCCTGGCCGTCCTAGTTCTTGTTCTGTATGCGTGCGGATGCTTCCTAATGCGGGCATTCCTGAAAGAAGCGAACTCGACGGACAAGGATAGTCTTTACCAGGTTCTTTGCTGGCCCTGGATTACACTTTCCGCCGTTGGCGGGATCATCATTTCCGGCAATTTTAAGTGGTGAGGCGATACATGAATATCAAAATGTGGTTCAACGGCTTTACCTACAACGTGCGCTTTCGCGGGAAGTTCTATTACTGGTGCGATGAGGGCAGTAAGCGCTGGCGGATTCGCCCGCACCAGGAAGGTGCGAGTTATGAGCTAGGCGTTGCCCAGGGTCAAGGGCGCGTCGAGTGGGTTAAACTGAAAGTCATGGATGGCCTGCAAAATAGCACAAATTGCTAAAACTTCCGCAAGGCCATTTGATATAGTGGCCTTATTGAAGCTAACCAATCAGGAGCTAAACAAATGAGCATTCCGTATCCGACCAAAGACAAATCATTCCTGGGCCTGGCCGTTGTTGAGATTGTCAACCCGGATGTGACCAACTCCCCGGATGAGCCTACCCTTGCACAGTGGGCAGGATTCAAAGCGGGTGATCGACTGACCGTCGAATGCTATAGCGACGGCGAGAAGTGGGCGCAGGTGGGGCGCTATTACCACACCGAAGAATTTGGCCAGGTACTCCCCACCGACTGGTTCAAACTTAACGAAGGCGAATATAAGGTGATCGAAGAATGAACAGCAAAATTTGGGTGCTGACCTACACTATCGGGACTAACGAGGGGCGCAAATCGCGCCGCCTCACCTGCGACACGAAAGCGCAGGCGGAAATGCAGCAGCGCGTGCTGGGCGGCGAAGTGGTCGAATACATCCGCCAGCCGGAATCCTTCCAGGTCAATTGGCCTGAGAAGATGGATGTTGACGCCGTACTGCATGAAATGCGCAAGGTGCAAAACGACCCGACGGCGTGGAAAGATCTGTACCTTTGCGGCGGTGACGCTGAGTCAGTCCGGGATCCCTTCCGCCTTGTCCGGCAGGCGCACGCGGAATGGTCGGATCGCCAGTTCGGAAACGTTGGCCCGGTCGGCCCGTTGAAACACCTGGCTAAAGAGGCCAACGAAGCCGCCGAAGCGCCGGATGACATTAGCGAGTTCGCCGATATCATCATGCTGGTGTGGGACGCAACCCGCCGCGCCGGAATCACCGATGAGCAGTTGGCGGTGGCGGTGGCGGAAAAGCTGGAGCGGAACAAACGCCGCCAGTGGGGAGCTGTTAAAGATGGCGAGCCGTGCCACCACTTGAAAAATTAACGAATTCGCATACCATTTAAAGCGCCTGTAAGCGATTCTGGCGAGCGCAAATTTCATTAAGGTGATTCTATGTCTGAGTTCTCAAAAGTCGAAGATATGCCGATTGGCGCAACGGTAACGGGTATCCAGATGAGTGAGTCGGTCGATACGATTACTCCGCTGACCTTCCCGGTTACACAGGTTGAAACAGATAGCAAAAAAGGTTTCATCTTCATCTACAAAAAATTTCAACGCCCCTCTGCGTGTCGAGATCTTCATTGCTCGCGGAACCTGGGTTGAATGGGAGAAGGATTAAATGTTCGGACTGAATGAGGCGCAGTACAACGCTGTTAAGCGCGTAGCGAAACGAATGACGGCGGAAACCAAAGACGCCATACGGAAAGACAAAAAGACTTACGATCAGGTTGCCGCCCGGATGATCGATAAGCATTGGGCCGAAGTCAACACGCTGTTAACTCGCGGTCAGTTTATCTGGCTGGCTGGCTATCTCGAAGGCCGTTTCGGTCGCCGTGATGGCGAGTATGAGTAAAAAGTAAGCGAACGAATCAACCGCCTATTGACGCATTCACGCTGACCGGGTATCGTTAAAAGCGTAGACACAAGAGGCGGTAAGCATCCGCAAGTCTCGCCCCACTTCGGGGCTTTTATTAAGGGGTTATGATGCAGTACAAGGTCATACTCACAGCAAGGAAAATGGGCGGCTTTTGCAAGTCCTGCATTCAAGAGTTCAGCATGACGATTGAAGCGAACGATACCGCCGACGCGGTGGAGAAAGCAAAAAAGCAATCCGGCGTCAATCTGGATACGCATAAAATCAACATAAACTACATAAGGGAAGTTAATCAATGTTAACTCTGATTATTGCATTGTTAATGCTGTTCATAGGCTATCACGTTGGCGCGGCTCATCCTGTAGAGCGCATTTCAAAGCGGGTACATGAAGGCACATTTGCGGCCATGATGTACAATAAGAAAACGGCACGTTGGGAAAAATTGGCGATCCGGATGGTATCGCAAAACGAATTGCTTTTTCGCCGCTTCCGTATGTTGACTGCGAGCCGTTTGTAAAACTCCAGAAGACGCTGAATCGGCGAAACAAACTGATATGAACATAACCCGCTTCGGCGGGTTTTTTTGTGCCTGCAATCTGGTATACTCGCAACTCAACACAGAAGGAGGATTAACAATGTCTGAAGAACGCAAAAAACGCGTAACGAAATCGCACTTCGAAGGCAATTTCAAGGCGCTGTACGAAAAAGATTTTGGCGTAGTGCTGGGGCGAACCGCCGAAATGACGCCACAACAATTCTTCGAGATCGCGAAGGGTTATTTCCAGTGGGCCGAAGAAAACGCAATCAAGGCGGCGGAAACGGCAACGTTTCAGGGAGACGTTAACGAGTGGGGAGTGAACAAGCCGCGCATTTTTACGATCACAGGGTTAAGCCTGTTTTGCGGCGTGAACCAGTCAACGCTTGGGCGCTACCGTCACGATCCCAACTACGCTCCCGTCATGGAGTTCATCGACTCCGTGATTTATGAGCAGAAATTCCAGCTTGCTGCCGTCGGCATGATTAACGCTTCTTTCGTCGGAAAAGAGATGGGGATCGACAAGGGAACCAGCATCAACGTAAACGCTAATGCAGAAGGTGGGTCTTCATCTCTGACCACGGAAGAAGTAAAAGCAGCGGTCAAGGATGTTCTTGATATGATTTGATGGTAAGACGATGATATGTTATCATGCTCTATCTTAACAGATGGAGCATTTTTTATGAGTAAAGCAAAGCCACTGCCAGATCTTGAATACCTAAAAAGAATACTTGATTACAATCCTGACACCGGAATTTTCAGGTGGAAAGAGAAGGTTAGCAGAAAAACCGTAGTCGGCAGCGTTGCCGGAACGCTTAACAAGGTTCAAAACAGATACAGCATACAGATAAACGGGAGTCTGTATAAATCTGCAAGGCTTGCATTTTATATGCACAACGGCGTAGAGCCAATTGGTGAAGTAGATCATATTAACACGATCAGCACAGACAATAGAGCGTGCAACCTTAGAGACTCCACCCACAACCAAAACGGAATGAATAAAGGAATGCAGTCAAATAATACCAGTGGGTTTAAGGGCGTTAGCTATCACGCAAAACGGGGGGAATTTATTGCTTACGCAAAGGTTAATGGTAAGATGCATTTTGCAGGGTGGCATAAAACGGCGGAGTCGGCATCGGTAGCCGCTGCATCATTAAGAGATAAACTACATGGGGAGTTTGCAAGGCATGGATAAATTAATCATTTGGGAAGATCTCACGGTCGCGCAGAAGATGGCGATTAAGGAACTAAGCACGCAAAACTTTTCGCTGTTCCTGAAGATCTGGTTTCAGATTATCCAGGGTGAAAAATTAATGTGGAACTGGCATCACTCCTACTTTTGCAGGATCGTTGATGATATTATCAGCGGGGTTCGTGGCAGCACGATCGTAAACGTTGCCCCTGGGTCAACCAAGACGGAAGCGTTTTCAATCCACCTTGCGCCGTATGCGTATCTAAAATGCCGGAAGGTTCGAAACCTTCAGATCTCGCAGGGTGACGCATTATCTAAGGGTAACTCGGATCGTGTAATTAAGATCTTTTCCGCTAATGAGTGGCAAGAACTATGGCCATCTAAGTTCGGTCGCAAGCAGATCGATGAATTTCAGGTGATGGACGATAACGACCGCGTAAGGCTGGAAATGGTTTCTCGTTCGTCTAGTGGCCAGATCGTCGGTAAGCGTGGCGGGTACATGACGCCGGGGTTTAGCGGCCTTATCGCGCTGGATGATATCGACAAGCCTGATTTTATGTTTTCAAAAGTCAGGCGAGAAAAAACGCATATGCTTTTAAAGAACACCATTCGATCCCGTCGTGCGAAGAAGAAGAAGGGCGACGAAACGCCAATCCTTTCCGTGCAGCAGCGATTGCACGCGCAGGATTCCACCTGGTTCATGATGAGCGGCGGCATGGCCATCGACTTCGATCGAATTGTTATTCCGGCGATGGTAACGCGGGAATATGGCGAATCACTCCCTGACTGGTTGCGACCTGAGTTCGAACGCGACGTGCTTTCCGGCCCGTCGGTGGTCATTGACGGCGTGGAATACTGGTCATTTTGGGAGGAGAACGAATCAATCGAGAACCTGGTTGCGCTACGCGAAGCCGATCTTTATACGTTCCTTTCGCAGTATCAGCAGGAGCCAATCGCCCTGGGTGGTAACGTGTTCAAGTCGGAGTGGTGGCGCTATTACGGCGATTCCGACAAGGCGCACGAGCCTCGCCCGGACAAGTTCGAATATACGTTCATCACGGCGGACACCGCGCAGAAGGTCAAGGAGCTAAACGACTACTCTGTAATGTGCTATTGGGGCAAGTATCGGGATCGCGTCTACTTCATTGACGGAATTCGCGGAAAATGGGAAGCGCCAGATCTCCGCGTTCAGGCCGAAGCATTCATCAAGCAGTGCTGGCGTCGGAACAAGGAGTGCGGAAACCTTCGCCGGATCTACATTGAAGACAAGGCGAGCGGTACGGGTCTAATCCAGGATTTAACGAAGGCTGTAAACGGCATGGGCGAGATCGTCCCGGTGCAGCGCGATAAAGATAAGGTCACTCGCGCTATGGATGCACAACCAATCATCAAGGGTGGGCGTGTCGTGCTGCCTGACAATCACCCATTCGTTGCAGAGCTTGAGGCGGAGATGAGCGCGTTTACATATGACGATTCTCATCCACACGATGATATTTGCGACAACGTGTTTGACGCCGCAAACCTGGAAATGAACCTGAGCGACGATCCGGTTGAGCGAATGAAACGCCTTGCGGGATTGAAAAAGCTGGGTCGCTAATACATAATGTGGGCCTGACGGCCCACACTTAAACAAGGTTGAAATATGAATAACATTAAGATGGACGACTATAATCAAATCTTTAATGGTGGCGCTGGTTATGCGTCAACCCTCGCGTCTATCGCGGCGAGATTTGGAACAATGTCGCAGGTTGAAGAGTTCTATCATGAAAACGGCATGGCGAAGAAAATCGTTGACGTGATCCCGGAAGAGATGGTCGCTCCCGGCTTCCAGCTAAACGGCATTTCAGATAACACCAAGTTTCAATCAGAATGGGACGGGTTAAATCTGGAGCCGCAAATCACCGATGCTCTTTGCTGGGCGCGGCTGTATGGTGGCTCCTACGTCCTGGCGATGGTTAACGATGGTCGCACATTGACTTCGGCAGCGAAGCGGGGTAAGCCGCTCGAATCGATCGTTGTTTACGACCATGATTCCGTTTCCGTCGCAGAGGAGGAAACCAGCCCGCGAAGCCCACGATTCGGAAAGCCTAAGATGTACGAGGTGAAGCCGCTAAACGGCGGGCAACCGTTCAAGGTGCATTATACCCGTATGCACTACATCGACGGCGAGCGAGTAACCAACAAGGTGCGCCAGCTAAATAATGGCGCTGGTGGTTCGGTGCTGAACAAGTCGATCATTGAAGCTATTCTTGACTACGACTATTCGGAATATCTGGCAACGCAGCTACTGAAGCGCAAGCAGCAGGGCGTATGGAAGGCGAAAGGCCTGGCGCTAATCTGCGACGACAAAGAAGGCGAGTACGCCGCCCGGTTGCGCATGGCCCAGGTTGACGCGAATTCCGGCGTTGGTAACACGATCGGCATTGATGCCACCGATGAAGAGTACACCGTTATCAACTCTGATATTACTGGCATCCCTGATTTCCTTTCCGCTAAAATGGATCGGATTGTCGCCCTATCAGGCATTCATGAGATCGTGCTAAAAAACAAAAATACTGGTGGCGTAAGCGCAAGCCAGAACACGGCGCTACAGACGTTCTACAAACTGGTTGACCGCAAGCGCAATGACGATTACAAGCCGCTGTTAGAATTCCTGTTACAGTTCATCGTAACGGAGGAGGAATACAGCGTCGAGTTCGAACCGTTGTCGCTGCCAACCGATGCGGAGAAAGCTGACATCTTCCAGAAGAACGCCAACGCGGCTCGCGGCCTCGTTACCGACCAGGTTATTGACGCCAACGAAGCGCGTGATACTCTGTCGGCGTTGATTCCAGAACTGAAGCTAAAAGGCAACGCGCCGAAACAGAAAAAACTCCCCGATCGCGCCGCTGGTTCAGGCAGCACGCAAAGCGCGGAGATCTTAAACAACACGGAGGCGGATGATGAAAGTTAACGGCAGAATCCCAAACTGGCGTTATCCTGAAGCAAGCGAGCGGGATTTATCCCGCTCCATGCAGGACGCGGTGACAGAACTCGTGGTAGAGATGCGGGATCGCTTAGATCGTCTGAAATTTGACGCCACTGCGGAGGAAATCAGCCAGGCGGAAGACGATATCAGCGAATCGGCCATCGTGTTCTTTTCCGCCGTAATTGCGGCGCTTTCCTCAATTGGGTTGACCATCTATAGATTTAATTCTAAGCAGTGGCTTGCAATTGCGATCGCGGCTGGCGGGCGTAACAACGAATCAGTTATGCGCCTGAAAGAATTCGGCGCTGGCGGGTATGAAGACTGGTATCAGGAAGCGCTGAGGAAGTGGGAAGATGCCGCCGAAGCGTCGATCAGGAAGTTAGCAAGCGATATCGTTGCTGACTGGACGACGAAAGTTAGAGCCGCCAACAACATCGGCAAGTCTCGCAAGCAGATCGATGAAATCATCGACGGTCGATAAGCT
>OGDB01000054.1_pt1 | contig 50941 bp, 40 predicted proteins | sample 1570361 | NCBI WGS metagenome assembly OGDB01 (sample SAMEA2582173, study PRJEB24529) | metagenome | biome: Human gut stool | place: China | collected 2011 | reverse complement strand
CTTGGACTGATATTTGAAGATCAGATTGGTATCAAGCTTTGTATTACTGGCTGTATCGGGGCATTGGCATTGATCTTAACCGGAGTGATCAGTGAGAAAAATGCGCTGAAATCCATTGATCTGAAAACAATTTTCCTTTTCGGAGGAACGCTTTCTCTTGCATCTGCATTGCAGACAACCGGAGCAGGAGAGGATATCGCAAAAGCAGTGATCGGAGTTCTCGGTGAGAACCCATCCCCATATATACTTACGTTTGTAGTGTTTATGCTCTGCTGTGTACTGACAAACTTTATGTCAAACACCGCTACCACCGCACTGATGGCTCCAATCTGTGTTTCCATTGCACAGGGGATGGGAGCAGATCCAAGAGCAGTGCTTATGGCATGTGTCATCGGAGGTTCCTGTGCATATGCAACACCAATCGGTATGCCGGCAAACACGATGGTTGTGACAGCCGGAGGATATACTTTCAAAGATTACGCAAAAGCAGGTGTGCCGCTGATCCTTGTGGCAACTGTAGTCAGCATGATTTTACTGCCAATCTTATATCCGTTTTTTCCATAAGCGGATATTGATGATAAAAACTGGACGGTATTGTGTGAACGGCACAGTACAGCCAAAAACTTATAAAAAGAATCAATAATATTTTTCAGGAGGAACGAATTATGTCAAACGAAAATCGCTCATATAGCAAAAAAATTACCAGATGATGTCATCGCAAAGCTCACAGAGTTAAGAGACAAAGAGGACAGTCCATTATCCAAAACAATTTATGATACCATGTTCGAGAACCAGCGTCTTGCGGTTGAATTAAACCGTCCAAGCTGCCAGGATACTGGTGTTTTACAGTTCTGGGTAAAATGCGGAACAAAGTTCCCACTTATCGATGAGTTAGAGGGATTATTGAAAGAAGCTGTTGTAAAAGCAACATTTAAAGCGCCATTACGTCACAACAGTGTTGAGACATTCGATGAGTACAACACAGGTAAGAACGTTGGTAAAGGAACACCTACTGTATTCTGGGATATTGTACCAAACAGTGACAAATGTGAAATCTATACATACATGGCAGGCGGAGGATGTACCCTTCCAGGAAAAGCAATGGTATTAATGCCAGGTGAAGGTTACGAGGGTGTTACCAAATTCGTTATGGATGTTATGACAACTTATGGTTTGAACGCATGTCCTCCATTGTTAGTGGGTGTCGGTGTTGCAACTTCTGTTGAGACAGCAGCATTACTTTCCAAGAAAGCATTAATGCGTCCGATCGGTTCCCACAATGAGAACGAGCGTGCAGCCAAGATGGAGACATTGCTTGAGGATGGAATCAACAAGATCGGCCTTGGACCTCAGGGAATGGGCGGAAAATATTCTGTTATGGGCGTTAATATCGAGAACACAGCCCGTCATCCATCCACAATTGGTGTCGCAGTCAATGTCGGATGCTGGAGCCACAGAAGAGGACATATTGTATTTGATAAGGACTTAAACTTTACGGTAGATACCCATACCGGTTTTGAATATAAGGAAGAGAACTAATTCAGAAGGGAGAGAATAATTATGGCAGTAGAAATAAAAGATGGTAAGAAAATTCTGGTAACACCTGTATCGGCAGAGGATTTAAAGGATATTAAAGTTGGTGACATCGTATATCTTGATGGCAGTATGACAACCTGCCGTGATGTTGCGCACAGAAGATTGGTGGAAGAAGGAAGAGAACTTCCTGTAGATGTAAGAAATAATGCTATATTCCACGCAGGTCCAATTATCAGACCATTAGAGAATGACAAGTTCGAGATGGTATCTGTAGGACCAACAACAAGTATGAGAATGGAGAAGTTCGAGTACGAATTTGTTAAGCTTACAGGAGTAAGAGTTATTATTGGAAAAGGAGGTATGAAAGAGAACACAGAGAGAGCCTGCAAAGAATTCGGTGCTATTCATTGTGTATTTCCAGCAGGAAATGCAGTTGTGGCAGCTACAGAAGTAGAAGAAATTGTAAGAGCAGAATGGCGTGACTTAGGAATGCCTGAAACACTCTGGAACTGCCGGGTTAAGGAATTTGGCCCACTTATCGTATCAATAGATACACAGGGCAACAATATGTTCGAGGAGAACAAAGTTATATTCAACCAGAAAAAGGATAAAGCTATAGAGGAAATCTCTAAGCAGGTTGGATTTATTAAATAATTAAAATGCTAATGCAAACAACTAAACGTTAGCATAGACTGACATTACATTAAACCAAACCTAATATTTTAACAAGCAAAGGGCTGCCGCATAATAATATTGGAATAGCTTCCTGTATACATAAGTAGGAAGAAGTTCAATTTAGTGCGGCAGTCCTTGTTTAATATAAGCTGATAACTGAAGGTGAAACAGTCTTTGACGGTTAAGTATGTGCCTGATAAGTAATATAGACATTTATAAATAATCTTGATAAGATACAAAGAAAACATTACTGGAAAGGTTAAGGGATAATGGCAGTAATAAATATATTAGAAGATGATGAAGTTATAAGAGGACAGTTATCACAGCTTCTGCGTGATAAAGGGTATGAGGTTATAGAAAGTGCTGATATCAGTAGTTTTAATAAAATTGATAGTGAGAATACAGACTTATACCTTTTAGATGTGTATTTACCAGACGGAGATGGATTTAGTGTATGCGAAAAGCTTCGCAGTGAAGGCTGTGTGACACCGGTTATATTCTTAACTTCGTGCGATGATGAGGACAGCATAACAAAAGGGCTTGATATAGGCGGTGATGATTATATAACGAAGCCTTTCAGGGTATCTGAGCTTTTATCAAGAATAAGTGCCAATTTAAGAAGACAGGCTATGCTTGATAAAAGTATTTCCAATATGGATAAAAGCAATTCTAATATATATACATTAGGTTCACTTGTTATAAATTTTGATAATCTTACAATAAAGAAAGCTGGGAAGGATATACAGTTATCACCTACAGAATTTGCATTATTAGAGATACTTGTATGTAACCGCTGCCTTATTGTGAGAAGAGAAGTATTTTTTCAGAAATTATGGGACAGGACGGGAACATTTGTTGAGGATAATACTTTGACAGTAACAGTGAGCAGGTTAAAGACCAAGCTTGGGAAAATGGATAATTCGGACAAGAATTATATAGATACTATAAGGGGAGTGGGATACAGATGGAGAGAGCGATAAAAAAGAGATTATATGTGTATACAATAGGTATGTTTCTTGCAACTGTGGTAGTAGTATCAGTTATCACAATATATTATGAATATAGGGTAAGATATATGGCAACAACCCTGTATGGTGTCAATAAAGAAGCAGGCAAACAGCTTCTGTACATATTATTTTATGGAAGACAAGGTCACACGGGCACAGCAGATTATTCGGCTATATTGCAGGAGGCAGGTTATACAAGAAATGGTGCGTGGTATATGTTCTTATATGGCGGAGAATATATTCCATTTGCCGTAATTATTGGAATTATGGTTATACTGCTTGCTTTTACAATATATAATATTGTAAAAATCGGACATAATGATGTGTACTCATATATGAATAAATTAAAGGAAGATAATGAGAATATATCAAAAGAACTTGGTGCGTACAGAACATATATGGAGAAGCGTAGCAGACAGTTACAGGATTTTACGGAAAATATAGCACATCAGATAAAGACACCGCTTACAGCGTTAAGCCTGTCGCTTGATATGATGGAGGAACAGCTTAACGCCAATATGTCACAGTTACAGATTAATTCCGATATGTCAGGGGAAAAGTCAGAAGCGGAGACTGGAAAAGGGTTTACAGATACAGGTCTGTCCAATAATGAAAAGCTTATTAATAATCTGAATGAATGTTTCAGGCAGACATACAGGATAAGGGATTTTATCACAAGGCTGTTGAAATTAAGCCGAATGGAGTCGGGGAAGATTGTATTAACAGAAGATGATATTAATGTTAATGAATTTATTAATGAAGTCATATCAGAAGTGCCTGTTGTTAATAATTGTAATATAACTTCATATTGTAATGATGAATATTACTTTATTAATGCAGATGAGGAGTGGCTGTTGGAAGCATTTATTAATATAGTACAGAATTGCAGTGAAGAAGCAGAAAATGTGGATATAAATGCCGTATGCAATGCTGATAAGTGCATTATAACAATAAAAGATGATGGAAATGGAATTGCTAAGGATAAGCTTGATAATATATTTAACAGGTTCGAGAGTGGAAAAAGCTATAATTCCCTGCATACAGGAATAGGCCTTAATCTTTCAAAGCTTATAATTGAGGCACATCACGGAAGCGTAAGTGTCAATAATAATGAAGACGGCAGGGGAGTAAGCTTCAGGATAATTATACCTAAATATAATATGAAAAGGAAAGCAAAATAGTAACTATACCAATATAATAACGATTGTAAGATTGCTGTAAGATTCATAGGGTATTCTAGTTATAACCTAAAAGAAAGGAGTGGCTGGTATTAATATCAGAGTAATGACGTGAATATTCTAAAAATAACATTTAAAAGCGTAAAAAGAAGATACAGGCAGATTATAAGAGCTGCACTTACAACATTATTTGCAGTATTTTTTGTAACAGCAGTTCTTATATTTCAGGAAAATATGTATCAGTGGCAGATGCAGTCCAATAAAGACAGATTTGGCGACTGGTTTATTATGGATATAGGAAGCAGGCAGCCAGATAGTAATCTTACAGACCACATTTATATTGAACAGCCGGTAAAGGTGTCAAGAAGCGTTAATGTTCTTAACGATGACTGGCAGAGTACAGGCTTTTATGTAGGAAGCTTTTCATCAGAGTTTCTTGCACAGTCACATATAAAGCTTGATGAAGGAAGACAGCCAGAAAATAGTGGTGAGATAGCAATGGACTGGAACACCCTTCTGACACTCGGTTATAACGGTGAGATTGGTGAGAGCATTAATCTTAAATATTGTGACAATAACAGCATAGGCAACAAAGAGAAAAGAAACACAAAGACTTATACACTTGTTGGTATATACAGAAATTATACTAATATATGGAATAATGGAAAGCAGATACCATCAGCAGTTGTAGTGAACAGTGAATTATCACAATTTAATTATGATATACGTTCGGTGTTCTTATATCCTATAAAGCCTTCAATAAAAACTGATGACTACAAAGCAGTATTTGACTCTATAAAGGAGAAGACATCAAAAAGTTATACATATAATTCAGGTGTATATGATTATAAGCCTTGGGGTTCAACAAGCATATACCTTTATATGTATTTAATAGTTATGGCAATAGGAATAACAGCACTTTCTTACCAGCTTATTGAGTATAAGAATACAAGAAAGTCATCTTATAAGAAATATGCTTCCTTAGGTGCAGACAGTTCACAGCTTAGAAGAATGTATATTATTGAAAATGCTTTGATAATAGTTCCAGCAGCATTGATAGGAATAATTGCAGCATTTTTGGCTGGAGGAATTGCAGGAGGCATACTTGAAGGCAAGGCAGGATTTTCATTTTATACAATTAATGTTTCTATTGTGTTAAAAAGTATTGCTTCTGTTGTAATAGCAGTTGTAGTTGAGGAGATAGTAGGACTGTTATCTAATGTTATGGATACAGTTAAAGAGAAGCGTCTTAAGGCAGGAAGCAAAAAGCAGATAGTTAATATTGAGGTTCGTAATAAGAATACATCAGGCAGAAAATCCAACCTTAAGGTATCTAATGTAAGCCGTGTAATTACAAGCAGGCTTATGAAGCGTGATGGTGTAGGAATGATAATAGGTGTAAGATTATTTTCACTGTTTATCTGTGTTGTACTTGTATTCAGTGTTTTGAAGATAACTACATCATTTGATAAATATAAGAAAAATAATTCACTTCCTGATATATATGGATATCTGGACGTACCATCATCTAATTATAGAACTGATATGATATATATATCTTACCTTAAAGATTTTGATAACTATCCAGCTAAGTCGTTAAATATGGACGAATTTACACAGGTTGATCTTATCAATAAAGAATACAACAGCAGGAACAGATATAATATTCCGTATGATGAATTACGCCAGTTGATATTAGACAATGGTATGACAGCATTATTTACATCTATACCATATAATTCACCAGATAGAATTATAAAGTCTAATTGTGCAATAATGAATTCGCCTTTGGCTAAAGATGGTAATAATAGCCTTATAGAAGGTGTGTCATCTGATGTTATAGATGGTTTAAATGAAATACCGGGTATAGTTTCAATTGATTATTCTATATTTGAGTCAGAAAGAACGTGGTACTGGGATAACCAGGACTATCATAAGATGGGAATTGACAAGATTATAGCTGCACAGAAGGCTTCATCTATAGCTAAAACTATGAAAGATCCGACTTATGGAAGCCGGTATTTATTTGCGACAGAATATGTAAATCCAACAAAGCAAATATATGATATAGCCAGCAAATATATTGATAAATCCAATATTAATTATGATGACTTTGCAAGTGGAAAACAGGTTATAGTATTTATACAGGATAACTGTGAGGGTGATTATGATGATACATTAAAAGCTGGTGATACATTATATTATAATTATTATAATGTTCCATTTGGACAGTGTAATAAAGGAGGGTATATTACATCAAGCAATGCAGTATATCCATATGATATTCCATTTTTCAATAAATATAATAATAGTGGAAAAATAGATTTACAGGTAGAACTGAAAGATGACGATAATCCTAATACAGCAAGTACAACATATAGTTTCACACAGACTGATTTAGAGGTAGAAACGATGTTTGGTGCCTGTGTAGCACCTCAGGTGGCAGCAGTTATTAAAGTTACAGATGAAGTTAAGGAAGATTTTAATGGTATAATGCCAGATTATGGTTATTATACAGCACTTGCAAGTACGCAACTTGCTAAGCAGGCGGTTGATAACCAGAAAGATCTTATGCTAAGAATTACGGGAGAAGGACTGACAGACGGAATAGATTTTGAATTACAGTATAATCAGATAAAGATAGATTACGACCTGTCATCAACATTTTCTGCTACTAACAACAAAGTTGCACTTTATCTTAAGAGTAATAATATAACTTATAAGTCAAATGTTGACAGCAAGAATGTATATAGAACGCAGCTTGTCAATAATATACTGCAATATGGAATAACTATAATGGCGGTAATAATTATCCAGCTTCTTATAATGGCAATAATTATAAGAAACAGGATAGAAAGCAGACACGGCAAGTTCATTCTCTTTAGAAAAATGGGGATGACAAGAGGGAAATTACTTGGAATATGTATGTGTGAAGCACTTAGGGAATCACTGTGGTGCATAGTAACACTTCCGCTTATGCTTATATTGGAAGTGCTGATATATTCAAGTAATATAAGGAAATTATAGTTATATAGGCACAGGCAGCTTATAAATATATATTTGATTAGGTAATATTAAAAATAATTATATATGGAATTACATATATGCAATTAGAGATATAGAAATGGAGGATAAGTATGGAGGCTATATTACAGGCTAAAGAGATATCCAAGACATATCATACAGGAAGTGTAGATGTTCCTGCATTAAAGCAGTGTTCCCTTGAATTCGGGAAAGGCGAATTTACAGCTATTATAGGAAAGAGTGGTTCGGGAAAATCTACATTATTAAGAATACTTGGAAGTATGGATACACCAGATACAGGCAGTATATTAATAAAAGGCGAGGACATAACACATATGAAGGACAAGAAGCTGTCAGGTTTCAGAAGAAGAAATATAGGCTTTATATATCAGGATTACAGCCTGTTTCCAGAATTTACATCATATGAAAATATAGTTATGCCAATTCTACTTGATGGAAAAAAGCCAGATGATGCAAAGGTTGACGAGATATTATCAGAATTAGAGATAAGCCATTGCAAGAATAAATATCCATCAGAAATGTCAGGTGGAGAACAGCAGAGAGTGGCAATTGCCAGAGCACTTATTACAAGTCCGGCGGTTATATTTGCTGATGAGCCTACAGGAAATCTTGATGCGGGAAGTGCAGAAACAGTTGCAAAGATGTTATCAAAAGCAAGTCAGAAATACGAGCAGACAATAATAATGGTAACACACGACAGACAGATGGCTGATTACGCAGACAGGATAATTACTATTTCAGATGGACAGATACAGTAATATTACATAGCAATAATAAATTGTGGCAGTACATAAGTGCTTAGTGTTAATCTATTCGGGGGAATGATAGATAACGCTAAGCACTTTATTTTAAGTGTTAGAGATTAATATACTTAAATATTTTCGTATCGTGGAAGTTCAACTATTATGGCTTCGTGGTGGACAGCAGGGAGAAACTTATCCATAACTTCGCTTGTCTTTAACTTAAGGCTTGAAGTATTGATACAAGGGTGACAGCCAAGAGAAGCTTCTTCAAGTACTTCCTTGTCAATAAGTAACTGGACGTGGTTGTCAGTATCATTCATAAGCCCCATAATAGATACTGAACCCGGTGTTATATCAAGATATTCTTTCATATATTCCTCATCGGCGAATGAAAGTCGTGCAGAGTTAATCTGCTGGCTTAAATCTTTAGTCTTAAATACTTTATCTCCCGGCATCATAAGAAGATAGAATTGTGTTTTCTGTCGGTTGCATAAGAAAAGGTTCTTGCATATAAGTGTGCCAAGAATTTTATCAATATCGTTGCATACTTCCATTGTTGTTGCTGGTTCGTGGTCGGTTCTGTAATATTCCATTCCTAACTGGTCAAGTAAATCATATACTCTGATTTCTTTATCAAGTCTGTCAGCTTCATTGGCTGGTCTGCCTTTTATTAGTTCCATAGTGTTCTTGTAGCCCTTTCTTATGATTATAGTGTATATAATTGATTATAATGTATATAATAATTTATTTTAGTATATTGATTTATTGTGGGGAATGCAAGTTATATAGTGAGGTATTAGTTGTCTGCAATATAATATAGAGTATGGTGTTTGATGTAGATAAGGTTTAAAATAATACATTGTTATAACAATGTATTGACAAAACAACAGGAAAGGCATATTCTAATATTAGAGTAAATTTATAATTTGAAAGGGATGGTAATTATGGCTAATACTAATGTGACTATGAGAATAGACGAGAATTTAAAAAGTCAGTTGCAGGAGTTAGTATCAAATCTTGGAATGGATATGACAACATTTTTTACTATGGCGGCTAAACAGGCAGTAAGAGAGCAGGCTTTACCATTTCACCCGGATATGAATGTTGGGAGATATAGCAATAAAGCATATCAAATGGCAATGGCAAATACTAATTATAATGCTGATGGTAAAGCTGTAATAGCATCAGATGATGAATGGGTAGAAGAAACTGAATGGGATGATATGTTTGAGCAAATGAAAAAAGAAAGAGAGGCAGAATGAGAAAAGGAGAAGTATGGTTTGTAGAATTTCCGTTGGAGGAAGATGCGAGTAGAATAATAAATAGACCAGTTATTGTACTTGATGAAAATGTATTAGGGGTATTATCAGTGAAGATAACTAAACATAAAGTAAGAAAGGAAGACCCTTATGATATTCCAATTATATATTGGAGTGAAGCAGGGCTGAGATTAGCTTCAACTGCTAGAGTATCAAAGGTTACAGTGCTTAATAAAGACAGCTTTATATTTAAAATAGGAAATCTTCACAATGATGATATGGATAGAATAGAAGCTATGTATAGCAAATTTCTTGAAGATAATAATATTATATAAAATATAATAAAACCAGCCATATGATGTCATTTCCCATAAAGGAGGCAGGGGTATCATATGGCTGGTTTTATAAAGTTGAACAATGAAGAATATTAATACATTTGATTAACAGATGTATTGTAAGTTAATATCTGATTACTGGAAATCGCATATATCAATCATAGCCTCAAGCATTTCCTTTTCTTCTGGCTTTTTCTTAGTAAGTCTTGCGGCGGCTACGATAGGTATCCACTTATCAACATAACGCTTATCAGTAGATGTTTTCTCACAGAACATGGTTATGTACTTATCAGCAAGTGCTTCATCACTTAGTTTGGGTGTAAGGTAGGGGGTTGCAGCATCAGCAGAAGCATTCCCCTTAGTTGCGTGTACCCAGTCAACAGCGGTAATTGCAATTATCTGGTTGTTGTCATCAGTCTGTACTATAATATTTTCTGGACAATAATCACCGTGGCATAATTTAGTATGATAAGGAAGCTCTGAAAGTCTTGAGTCCAGCTCATATTTCGTGTCAGCAGGAATATTAAGCTCATTAATCTGTCGCTCAAGCTTACTTTTCATATCGACTAAAAGAGGGTTGCTGTGCTTATTAATAGCTATCTGGTAGTCAACCATAGCCTCTATGTAAGCATCTGCATTTTCAGGGTGTTTAGTTAACAGCTCTTTTAAAGTTTCTCCTTTGGCATATTCGCTTGTGATAGTCCATTTGCCATCTACTACAGATACATTAAGAAGTCGTGGTATATCAAGTCCTGTATCTTCAACTCTTGCAGTGTTAAGTGCTTCATATAATACATCGGATTTGCTGTAAGATAGTGCAAATACTTTCTCAGCCTTATCCTTATCAACGTATACAGATTTTAGAGTTCCTTTATATATACATTTTTTCATAATAACCTCCATTCCTGCCTATTACTATGTAGGCATTCAAGTTCATACGCAGATGTCAATTCTGCGAGAGGGCAATCTTTATAAAGATTGCCACATATCCATTCATATCTTTATATAACGGGACAAGTGGTATTGTACATATCACAAGCCCGTTGTGTCTGTCAGTGAGAATAATGTTATCTGACATTGACAATATATCATCATAATAATATATATATAATTTATATTGATTATTTATATTACTTAGTCTTTATATCCTCTGGATTAACCTCTTTTCCATAGTAAGCCTTAAGATACATAGCCTTTATCTCACTCATAAGAGGATATCTTGGGTTAGCACCTGTGCACTGGTCATCAAATGCATTTTCAACCATCTCATCAAGTGTAGCAAGGAAGTCTTTCTCATCAATGCCGTAGTCTTTGATAGTCTTCTTAATTCCAACCTTATCCTTAAGCTCCTCGATAGCCTTTAAGAAGTTCTCAAACTTCTCATCATCGTTCTTGCCGGCAATACCAAGGAAGTTAGCACATTCAACATATCTTTCCTTGCAGTGAGGATAAGCATACTGTGAGAATGTTCCCATCTTAGATGGAACTTCTGCGGCATTAAAGCGCATTACATCTGTAATAAGAAGTGCGTTAGCAATGCCGTGAGGTATATGGTGGTATGCACCAAGCTTGTGAGCCATAGAGTGGCATACACCAAGGAATGCGTTGGCAAATGCCATACCAGCCATAGTAGAAGCGGTAGCCATCTGTTCTCTTGCCTTGGCATCGTGAGGTCCATTCTCATATGCCGCTGGAAGATATTCAAATATATTCTTCATAGCCTTAAGTGCAAGACCATCAGTATAATCTGTAGCCATAATAGAAGCATATGCTTCAAGAGCATGTGTTAATGCATCTATACCAGAAGCGGCTGTAAGTCCCTTAGGCTGATCCATACACATATCAGCATCAATAATAGCCATCTTAGGGAGCAGTTCGTAATCGGCAAGAGGATACTTTATGCCAGTCTTTTCATCAGTGATAACTGCAAAAGGTGTAACCTCTGAACCAGTACCAGAAGAAGTAGGAATAGCTATAAAGTAGGCTTTTTCGCCCATCTTAGGGAATGTGTAGATACGTTTTCTTATATCCATAAATCTCATAGCCATATCCATAAAGTCAACTTCAGGATGTTCGTACATAACCCACATAATCTTGGCAGCATCCATAGCAGAACCACCACCGATAGCAATGATACAGTCAGGCTCAAAGCTGTTGATAGCCTTAGTTCCTTCAATAGCACATTCTAATGTAGGGTCTGGTGCAACATTGAAGAAGGTTGTGTGTGTTATGCCGAGTTCATCAAGTTTGTCGGTAACGCACTTAGTGTAGCCATTCTTATATAAGAACTGGTCTGTAACAATAAATGCTTTCTTCTTGCCTAATACAGTCTTTACCTCGTTAAGTGCAACAGGAAGGCAGCCTTTCTTAAAGTATACCTTTTCAGGTGCTCTGAACCACAGCATATTTTCTCTCCTCTCAGCAACAGTCTTAATATTAATAAGGTGCTTTACGCCTACATTTTCAGATACAGAGTTACCGCCCCACGAACCACAGCCAAGTGTAAGAGAAGGTGCTAACTTAAAGTTATAAAGGTCACCGATACCGCCTTGTGAAGAAGGTGTATTAATAAGAATACGGCAGGTCTTCATAGCTTCCTCGAACTTAGCAAGCTTGTAGTTTTCAGTTGCAGAATTAATATATATAGAAGAAGTATGACCAAATCCGCCATCAGCTATTAGACGCTCAGCTTTACTTATGGCATCATCAAAATCCTTTGCCTTATACATAGCAAGAACAGGAGATAACTTCTCGTGTGCGAATTCTTCTGAAAGGTCAACAGAAGTAACTTCGCCAATGAGAATTTTGGTGGTTTCAGGTACTTCTATGCCGGAAAGCTTTCCGATATTATAAGCACTCTGGCCAACTATCTTGGCATTTAACGAGCCATTGATAATGATAGTCTTTCTTACTTTATCAAGCTCAGTCTTATTAAGGAAGTGACAGCCGCGTTTAGTGAATTCCTCTTTAACCTGCTTATATATAGATGAGTCAACGATTACTGACTGCTCAGAAGCACATATCATACCATTATCAAATGTCTTAGAATGGATAATAGAGTTGACGGCAAGTATAACATCGGCAGTACTGTCGATAATAGCTGGAGTGTTACCAGCACCTACGCCAAGTGCAGGCTTTCCAGATGAATAAGCTGCCTTAACCATACCAGGACCACCAGTTGCAAGTATAATGTCGGCTTCTTTCATAAGAGTGTTGGTAAGTTCAAGGCTTGGAACATCAACCCAGCCGATTATACCCTCTGGAGCACCGGCAGCAACAGCAGCCTCAAGTACAACCTTAGCAGCAGCTATTGTGCTTTCCTTAGCACGGGGATGTGGGCTTATGATAATGCCGTTACGTGTCTTTAATGAAATAAGAGTCTTGAATATAGCAGTAGAAGTTGGATTAGTTGTAGGAATAACAGCGGCAACAACACCGATAGGCTCTGCGATCTTCTTAATGCCATAGGCTTTATCTTCCTCAATAACACCGCAGGTCTTTGTATCGCGGTATGCGTTGTAAATGTATTCAGCGGCATAGTGATTTTTGATTACCTTGTCTTCAACAATTCCCATACCAGTTTCTTTAACAGCCATCTTGGCAAGAGGTATTCTTGCTTTATTAGCGGCAAGGGCGGCAGCAGTAAATATCTTGTCAACCTGTTCCTGTGAATATGTTGAGAAGATACGCTGTGCCTCTTTTACAGAGCTTATAAGCTCTTCAAGAGACTGGATGTTGTCAACTACTAAAGATTTTTCTTTGCTCATAATTAGTTCCCCTTTTCTTAGATAATCATACATATACTTTGTTAGTGATGTATAGTGTTACACGAAGTAACTATCTTAATAAAAATAAGATTGATAATTAATTAACAATCATTATGGTCACACTTTAACACTTATATATGCAGATGTCAATAAATTATTGCCGTTTTATAGAAAGTTTAGAAGTTAATAATTTATCAGTTCCCAATTTAGATATGGATAATCAGGTATTTGAAGTCTGAAGGCTGAAAATATAAGTTGACAGTGCAAAAATTGATGTTACAATAGTTGCAGATACAACAATTGGAGGTGCATTTTAATGCTTAAAAGAATATTTTCTTATATGAAACAGTATAAGAAATATGCCTGTCTGGCACTTTTATGTATTGCTGTTGAGGCAGTGCTTGAACTTATGGTGCCTATGATTATGGCTGATTTAATTGATAATGGTGTTGCTAATGGCGACACAGCTTATATTTATACTAAGGGCTTGCAGATGGCAGGATGTGCGGTTCTGGCACTTATCCTTGGCATTGGAAGTGCAAGATTTTCAGCACTTGCAGGACAGGGACTTGGCGCTAATATAAGGCAGGCAGAATATGAGAAATTACAATCATATTCATTTGCCAATATAGACCATTTCAGGGTTTCTTCGCTGGTTACTCGTCTGACAAGTGATGTTACGAATATACAGAATTCGGTATCAACAGGTATGAGACCATTTGGCAGAAGCCCGGTTATGCTTATATTTGCATCGTCAGTAGCATTTACAATTAACAGAACACTTGCATTCGTGTTTTTCGTGGCACTGCCTATACTTGCCGTGCTTCTCATAATTATTATTATGAATGTCCGTCCACTTTATGGACGTATGCAGAATGCAATAGATTTAGTCAACAGAAGCATTCAGGAAAATCTTACTGCGATAAGAGTAGTTAAAGCATATGTAAGAGGTGATTACGAGGTTGCTAAGTTTGAGGAAGTTAATGCTAATCTTAAGAAAGAGTCAGAGAAAGCATTCGGTATAGCAGTTCTTAATATGCCAGCTATGCAGTTTGTTATGTATGGAACGATTATATCAATTCTCTTTATCGGCGGACATCTTATTAATGCAGGACAGTTAAAGATTGGTGAGCTTACAAGCTTTTTAAGTTATGTTCTTCTTATACTTAATTCACTTATGATGATGTCAAATGTATTTCTTATGATGACACGTTCTTTAGCCTCAGCTTCAAGAATTGTCGAAGTTCTTGATGAAAAAATAGACATAACAGATGAACAGGCAGAGGATATAAGTGTTAAAAAGGGTTCAATTGAGTTTGACCACGTATGGTTTAAATACAAGAAAGAGGCAAAAGAATATGTTCTTTCTGATGTTTCATTTAATATAGAAGCAGGACAGACTATTGGAATAATAGGACAGACGGGTTCAGCCAAGACAACGCTTGTATCACTTATTCCAAGATTATACGATGCAACCAAAGGAACGGTGAGAATAGACGGAATAGATGTAAAAAAATATCCTATGAGACATTTAAGGGATGCTATTGCAGTTGTATTGCAGAAGAACACTTTATTCTCAGGCTCACTGCTTTCTAACCTCTACTGGGGTAATGAGAATGCTTCTATGGAGGAGATAAATGAAGCCTGCCATATTGCCTGTGTAGATGAATTCTTAGACAGACTTCCACAGGGGTATGATACTGATATGGGACAGGGCGGTGTCAATGTATCAGGTGGACAGAAGCAGAGAATATGTATTGCGAGAGCTATATTAAAAAAGCCAAAGGTGCTTATTCTTGATGACTCAACAAGTGCGGTAGATACAGCGACAGAAGCTAAGATAAGAGAGGGGCTTGCTAAGAAGCTTCCTGATATGACCAAGATTGTAATAGCACAGAGAATATCTTCGGTAAAGCACGCTGACCAGATTATCATACTGGACAGGGGAAAGGTAGCTGCGATAGGCACACACGAAACACTTCTTGCCAATAACAGGATTTATCAGGAAATATATGAATCACAGAAGGAAGGGGTGGATTTATAATGGCTAAATATGTTGGATATAAAAGACCTAAAGATACCAAGAAGACATTGAAACAGTTATTCGTATATCTTGGACATTATAAATGGATGCTTATATTAGTAGCATTTCTTGTATTCATAAGTGCAGGAGCTAATGTTACAGGAACTTATCTTATTAAGCCTGTTGTCAATAGATTTATTGTTCCGGGCAATATGACAGGGCTTTTAAAGGCTGTTATAGCAATGGGCGTAATGTATGCGTGTGGAGCATTGTCAACACTTGGATATAACCGCATTATGGTGAAAATGTCACAGAAGGTTATACAGGATATAAGAAATGATTTATTTAAGCATACACAGAAGCTTCCATTAAAATATTTCGATGCACATACACACGGCGAACTTATGAGCCGTTTTACTAATGATGTTGATACAGTTCAGGAAGCTATGAATAACAGTTTTGCTATGATAATACAGAGTTTTATTATGCTGTTTGGTACACTTACGATGATGATGGTATTAAGCATACGTCTTTCTATGATAGTTGTCGTATTTCTTATTATAATGTTCTTCTTTATCAAATTTAACAGTAAGCACAGTAAGAAATATTTTAACAGACAGCAGGAAGAGCTTGGTAAAATCAATGGATTCGTTCAGGAGATGATGGCTGGACAGAAGGTTGAGAAGGTATTTAACCACGAGGAAAAGGATTACGGGAAATTCTGTGAAATGAATGAGAATTTCAGAAAAGAGTCAACTAATGCACTGGCATTTGCTGGAATGATGATTCCTACAATAGTAAGTCTTGCTTATCTTAATTATGCAATATCAGCCTGTGTTGGCGGTATATTTACATTAAAGGGACTTATGGATTTAGGTACGCTTTCGGCTTATCTTGTATATGTAAGGCAGAGTGCGATGCCTCTTAACCAGTTCACACAACAGGTTAATTTCCTGCTTTCAGCCTTATCAGGTGCAGAGCGTATATTTGATATGATGAACGAAGAACCTGAGGTTGATGAAGGCAGGGTTACATTATGTAATGTTACGAAAAATGAAGCTGGTGAACTTATGGAAGCTTCAGGTAATACAGGCATATACGCCTGGAAGGTTCCAGCGACGAAAGATAAAGCAGGCTATCTTGTTGAGTTAAAGGGAGATGTGCGATTTAAAGATGTTGTGTTTGGATATGTAAAAGAAAAGACTATTCTTAATGATGTAACTTTATATGCAAAGCCGGGACAGAAGATAGCATTTGTAGGCTCAACCGGTGCAGGAAAGACAACAATAGTTAATCTTATTAACAGATTTTATGATATCCAGTCAGGAACAATAACTTATGACGGAATAGACATTAAGGATATAAGTAAAGATGATTTAAGAAGGTCAATGGCAATGGTTATACAGGAAACACATCTGTTTACAGGAACTATTGCAGACAATATACGATATGGAAAGCTTGATGCAACAGATGAGGAAGTAAGGGAGGCAGCCGTAATAGCTAATGCAGATTCATTTATAAGAAGGCTTCCAGATGGTTATGATACAATGCTTTATTCCGATGGAAGCAATCTTTCACAGGGACAGCGCCAGCTTCTTGCCATTGCGAGGGCAGCAGTAGCCAAGCCTCCTGTACTTATTCTTGATGAGGCGACAAGCTCAGTAGATACAAGAACAGAAAGACTTATCGAGAATGGTATGGATGCAATAATGGAAGGCAGAACAGTATTCGTTATTGCACACAGATTGTCAACTGTAAGAAATTCCAAGGCGATTATGGTACTTGAGAAAGGACAGATTATTGAGCGTGGAAGCCACGATGAGCTGATAGAGCAGAAAGGAAGATATTACCAGCTCTATACGGGACAATTCGAACTTGAATAAATCGGACATTAATATAGCTTGAATTATTGTAATTTGAAATAAATAAATAAAAAGAATATAATCAAAATATAAAAAAATAGTTAAAGAGGTGTTGGTATTGAATAATCTGATTGAGTTTTTGAAGCAGGAAGGTGTTTCTGCACAGCTTGTAGAAGAAGTCCGGCATTATTCAGAAGAACATACTGTAGATGAAGCATTAAAAAAACGTATTCCTGTACCACATTTTCATTATTATGGCAATAAGGTATGGGAAGAGGCTCTTGCAGTGCTTCTGTGTGGCAGAAATCTTTTGCTGGCAGGAGAGAAGGCAACGGGAAAAAATGTGCTTGCACAGAATCTTGCAGCAGTTTTTGAACGTCCGGCATGGGATATTTCCTTCCATGTTAATATGGATGCGGCTGCGCTGATAGGTTCTGATACATTTCACGATGGCAGGGTTACATTCAGACCCGGACCGGTGTACTGTTGTGCACAAAGTGGCGGCTTTGGGATTCTCGATGAAATCAATATGGCAAGGAATGAAGCACTTGCAGTCTTACATTCTGTACTTGATTTCAGACGTGTAATTGATGTTCCAGGATATGACAGGATAGAGGTTGCAGATGATACACGTTTTATTGCTACGATGAATTATAATTATGCAGGTACAAGGGAATTAAATGAGGCACTTGCCTCAAGATTTGTAGTTATACAGATGCCGCCACTGGCAAAGGAAGATCTTGAGAGACTGTTAAAGGATCAGTTTCCTTCACTTGTTACTAAGTATAACAAACAGTTTGCACTTTTATTTAATGAACTTCAGAAAAAATGTGAAAATGGTGAACTTACAGAGAAAGCTTTGGATCTGCGTGGATTAATTGATGCTATAAGTCTTATAAAAAAGGGTATTCCAATCAGGGATGCATTGGATCTTGGAATTACCAATAAGATATTTGACAGCTATGAAAAAGAGCTTATACGTGATGTAATAGCTTCAAGGTTTCCCTTAAAGCTGCATAATACGGAGGTGTTTGAATAATGCGTACCATTTCTTATACTGCTAAGGAAAGACGGGCTGCTAATCAGGTATGGAATGCGGCGGAACGCTATAATTTTGATCCATTGTTTCTGGCTGTTGAAACAGGGGATTTAGATTCAGATTTATATATGAATCTTATAATTGGACTGGCATATAAGTATTATGGTGAAAAGGCAATCAGCACTTTATTTGGTTATTGGAACGGAGATATCAGTCAGGCTATGCTGGATGATCTGACATGGCTTTATCTGGAACATGTACTGTATACAGAGGAAGCATTAAAACGTCCGTCTATGACTGATTTACGGGTTTATTATGGAAAGGCTTTTTTTGCAGGTGAATATAAGCTGTCGAGGCAGGAGTGGATGAGTAAAAACCGGCTTGTATATAATATGCAGTCAGCCAGATGGAGCAGTGTGTCAGGGAAAAAGAAGGTTCTGCTGACACCAAATGAACAAAAGCTGTATGCAGAACTGACACCACAGATAATGCCTGAAACAGACCGGTTGATAGATGCTGTGCTGGCAATTTATCGCAAATTTAATCTTTTTGATGGCGTAAAACATGAAAAAAAAGCGTTGCGACTGCATTTTACAGGGGCATTTGCCCGGATAATGACAAGAATAATGCCTGTCAGCTCTGTAAGAAATAATCATGTAATGGTTATGCGTTCTTCTGCGGCGGACAATATGACTGGTGAAGCAGCTTACAGTAAAAAGAAAGATAATATAACATATAAGAAAGAAAATGATGACTGCTCTTATATTGAGAATTGTTTTGGAAGATCTGTTATATCAGAGCAGACTCTTATTAAAATAGAAAAAGAACTGTGTACAGGCAGTCATACAGGATGCCATTTATGGTTTACAGATGGAAAATATATAACAAAGAAAAATATACCGAAGGAATTTCTTCATTTAAGAGAACAGTCACAGCTGCAGGTTGAAAGAAATCATTCATATTATAATAAAAATGTACGGCTTTATGATAGTCTTATTGCACATATAGTCGAACAAATCCGTAATAGCGAATATATAAGTCAGAAGACAGATGTAATATCAGGTCAGAGAGGAAGGCTTGATACAACCAAAGTATGGCGTGCAGAATATATAGAAGATAACAGGATTTTTCACACATATGAAGATGATAATCAACCGTCCTTTACAGTGGATCTGCTTCTTGATGCATCTGCTTCAAGGCTTCAGTATCAGGAAATGCTTGCTGCGCAGGGAGTAATTATTTCCAAAAGCCTCGTGAAATGTAATATACCGGTCAGGGTAACAAGATTTTGCAGTGTTAGAGGATATACAGTTTTTCATATATTGAAGTCTTTTAGGGATAAGAAGTGCGACAATATTTTCAATTATTATGCTGCCGGTTGGAATCGTGATGGTCTTGCTTTTCGGGGAATTGTTAAAATCCTTGATATGAACCCGGGGGTGGCTGACAGGCATCTTGTGATTATTTTAACAGATGCTGCGCCTAATGACAGCCAGCGTATTCTGCCATCACAGGACAGCCCGTTTGGACATGATTATAGCGACGATATTTCTGTTAATGATGCAGCCGAAGAGGTACGTGCACTGCGTGCTAAAGGAATACATGTATCAGCCGTTTTTATGGGAAATGATGCGGCGGCCAATAGCGCAGAAAAGATTTATGGAAAAGAATTTACAAGAATACGTCGTATTGATGAGCTGGCAAAGGCGGCAGGAAGACTTATACAAAAAGAGATTCAGTCGTTGACAAGATAATTGAAAATGTGTATGTGATTAGGAATGGAGATAATAGGGTGTTGGTATTTTATATTTTTATATAATTGTGAAAATGTATATATACATAAAATGACAACTAATATAAAATAAAAAAACAAAAGAAATGGAGAATGTAATGTACTGTAAAAATTGCGGAATGAAACTGGAGAATGGGACTAAGCTCTGCGGCGGATGTGGAATGCCAGTCGATAATGAGATTTTTGAATGAAAAAATACTTGATTATATGGAGAGGACAATAATTAAGAAAAGAGGGTCATTATGAAAAGTAAGCAGAATGTAAGACATTACCTGTTTGACGTGGAAATGCTAAGACGAAGATTATTAAGACCATATTTTATAGAACTTGGACTGACAGTTGGACAGGGGCAGCCACGCATAGTATATGAGTTAAGAAAATGGGGTGTAATTATTTCAGTTGTGGACTTGATTGTTCGCTTTGGAATTGAATTCATTGTAAAGTAAGGAAAAGGTGATCAGATGGACGAAGCAAAATGGTATGTTGCCCATACTTATTCAGGATATGAGAATAAGGTTAAGGCTAATATCGAGAAAACTGTTGAAAACAGAAATCTTCAGGACCAGATTTTTGAAGTTCTTGTTCCGCTTGAAACAGTAGTGGAAGTTAAGGACGGCAAGAAGAAGACGGTTCAGAGGAAGACGTTTCCTGGATATGTCTTTGTAAAGATGGTGATGAATGACGACAGCTGGTATGTTGTCAGAAACACCAGGGGCGTAACAGGGTTTGTTGGTCCTGGATCTAAACCAGTACCATTATCTCCAGCTGAGATAAGATCATTCGGAATCAGCTCTGATGATGAAGAAGCTAAGCCAGTAGTTGAGTTTGCTGGTAAGGTAGGCGATCAAATCAAGATTCTTTCAGGTGCCTGGGAGGATACAGTAGGAGAAATTGTCAGCATTAATGAAGGCAAGCAGTGTGTTACAATTAATGTTGAGATGTTCGGTCGTGAAACACCGGTCGAGATTGATTTCACAGACGTGAAATTACTGTAAGATTTAGGTCTTACAAGAAGTGGGAGGCTTTAAAGCCGCCATAAACCACATTATATTTAGGAGGTGCCACAATGGCAAAGAAAGTAACAGGTTATATTAAATTACAGATTCCTGCCGGCAAGGCTACACCAGCTCCACCAGTTGGTCCAGCACTTGGTCAGCATGGTGTTAACATTGTAGAATTTACAAAGCAGTTTAATGCAAAGACAGCAGATCAGGGCGACTTAATTATCCCTGTAGTAATCACAGTTTATGCTGATAGAAGTTTCAGCTTCATCACAAAGACTCCACCTGCTGCAGTTCTTCTTAAGAAGGCTTGCAATATTAAGTCAGGTTCAGGCGTGCCTAACAAGAATAAGGTTGCTACAATTAAGAGAGCAGAAGTTCAGAAGATTGCTGAACTTAAGATGCCAGACTTAAATGCAGCTACAATCGAAGCAGCTACTTCAATGATCGAAGGTACTGCTAAGAGTATGGGTATTGTTGTAGAAGACTAATTCTATAACGAGGCTTTGAATAAAGATTGCTAAAGGTCTTTAAAGACATTTAGACAAGATTTTATTTTATAATTTGTTGATTTTCATAGAAGAACATGTGGCTGAGAATTAATCTCGGGATTGTTCAATATGTGGGAGGAAAGATGAAATCCTTCCGATAATACCACTAGGAGGTTTATATAATGAAAAGAGGAAAGAAATACGTTGAGGCAGCCAAGAATATTGACCGCCAGACATTATATGAAGCAACTGAAGCTGTTTCTTTAGTTAAGAAGAGTGCAGTTGCAAAGTTCGACGAGACAATTGAAGCTCATATCAGAACAGGTTGTGATGGACGTCACGCTGAGCAGCAGATCAGAGGAGCTGTTGTTCTTCCACACGGAACAGGTAAGACTGTAAAGGTATTAGTATTTGCTAAGGGTGCTAAGGCTGAAGAAGCTGAAGCAGCAGGAGCAGATTTCGTTGGTGGCGAGGAATTAATTCCTAAGATTCAGAATGATAACTGGTTTGATTTTGATGTAGTAGTTGCTACACCTGATATGATGGGCGTTGTTGGTCGTTTAGGACGTGTACTCGGACCTAAGGGCTTAATGCCAAACCCTAAGGCTGGTACAGTTACAATGGATGTAACAAAAGCTGTTAATGATATCAAGGCTGGTAAGATCGAATACAGACTTGATAAGACAAATATCATTCATGTGCCAATTGGTAAGGCTTCATTCACAGAGGAGCAGTTATCAGACAACTTCCAGGCTATTATGGATGCAATCGTTAAGGCTAAACCAACTTCACTTAAGGGACAGTATTTAAAGAGTGTTGTTCTTACAGCTACTATGGGTCCTGGTGTAAAGGTTAGCACAGCTAAGTACGTTGGTTAATTATAATTAATTAATCATATGTAAGCTGATGAATGGATTAGCTTATTGCAGGATTTGGGTTATACAACGCAATATTACGAAGAATTAATATATTCTTTGTGAATAACGGTTGACAACCAATATATTATGATAGTATACTATCAATGTTTGTGTTACTATCTGGTTGATTTGGATATAGATTTATAATCTGTATCAGATTGATGTGATGGTTTCATAATATAATTAAAGTGAAAGTGATTTCACATTTTGCCTAAGACAGCAGGTCCCGAAAGGGTTAAAGGTAATACGCCTACCGAGGACAGACTTAATGCGTAAAGCATTGATTATCAGTTTATTCAGTCCTTCTGTCTTATAGATAGAAGGACTTTTTTGTTAGAGCAATGAAGCATAATACTTAAAGTGTTATGGTTGTTGTTGAATGAGCCTGATACATGTACGTCTGGGCAGAATATTATCTGGCGACAGATATAATCTAACAGGAGGTAAATATTCATGGCAAAAGTAGAACTTAAGCAGCCTATCGTAGACGAAATCAAAGCAAGCTTAGAAGGCGCTCAGGGCGTTGTGGTAGTTGACTACCGTGGCTTAACTGTTGAGCAGGATACACAGCTTCGTAAGCAGTTAAGAGAAGCTGGTGTTGTTTACAAGGTTTATAAGAATACTTTAGTAAAGAGAGCAATTGCAGGTACAGAGTTCGAGCCAATGGCAGAAGTTCTTGAAGGACCTAACGCTATTGCAATCTGCAAGGAAGATGCTACAGCTCCAGCAAGAGTTTTAGCTAACTTTGCTAAGACAGCAGATGCACTTGTACTTAAGTGTGGTGTTGTTGAAGGTACTTACTATGATGCTACTGGAATCGCAGCTATTGCTAACATTCCTTCAAGAGATGAACTTCTTGCTAAGTTCCTTGGAAGCATCCAGTCACCTATTACAAACTTTGCTCGTGTTATTAAGCAGATTGCTGAGAAGAACGAAGAGGTTGCATAATTACGCGGCATAATCAGTATGATTATTGACGGACAGGTGTGACTATGTCAGCCTGCCACGAAACTTAATTAAAAGACTATTAAAAAGGAGATTATAATAATGACTACTCAGGAAATTATCGAAGTTATTAAAGGTTTATCAGTATTAGAATTAAATGATTTAGTTAAAGCATGTGAAGAAGAATTTGGTGTTTCTGCAGCAGCAGGTGTTGTTGTAGCAGCAGGTGCAGCAGCAGGCGCAGCAGCTGAAGAAAAGACAGAATTTGACGTAGAACTTACAGAAGCTGGTGCTAACAAGGTTAAGGTTATCAAGGTTGTTCGTGAAATCACAGGTCTTGGATTAAAGGAAGCTAAGGAAGTTGTTGATGGCGCTCCTAAGGTTGTTAAGGAAGGTGCTTCTAAGGAAGAAGCTGAAGAAATCCAGAAGAAGCTTGAAGCTGAAGGTGCTAAGGTTACTCTTAAGTAATTCAGATTGTCAGTTTGATACTTGCTTGACATATGTATGCCGTATGGCATAGCATATATGAACAGAATTTTTAATATATTGCGGTATGCTGAATAATCACTTGATTTTTTAAAGCATATTTGTGATATTATATAAAATATGAAAAAGTTCCAGTTGTTGTATTGACAGCTGGAACTTTTTTTGTTACTATGAATAATGCACTATTATGGTATGGTGTGCATAGTATTTGCACGCATATCGATAATGTAATAAATTAATGTAAAGTAAAGAAAACTAAGGGGTGAAACGTCAATGGAGAAAAACAGAATACGTCCAGTAAAGTCAGGCAAATCGATGCGTATGAGTTACTCAAGACAGAAAGAAGTTCTTGAGATGCCTAACCTTATTGAAGTACAAAAAGATTCTTACCAGTGGTTTTTAAATGAAGGCTTAAAGGAAGTCTTTAGCGACATCTCTCCAATTGCAGATTATAACGGAAGGCTCAGTCTTGAATTCGTTGATTTTGCATTATGTGAGGAAGAGAGAAAGTACTCTATAGAAGAGTGCAAGGAAAGGGATGCTACATATGCAGCTCCACTTAAGGTACGTGTAAGACTTCATAATAAAGAGAGCGAAGATATAAGCGAACATGAAATCTTTATGGGTGACCTTCCTTTAATGACTAAGACCGGTACATTTGTGATTAATGGTGCAGAACGAGTTATTGTCAGCCAGCTGGTACGTTCACCTGGTATTTATTATGATATACAGAAGGATAAGTATGGAAAGATATTCCTCTACAGTTCAACAGTAATTCCTAACAGAGGTGCGTGGTTAGAGTATGAAACAGATGCCAACGATGTATTCTATGTTAAGGTTGATCGTAATAAGAAAGTACCTATTACAGTTCTTATAAGAGCACTTGGTTTTGGTACTAACGCAGAGATTCTTGACATATTTGGTGAAGAGCCTAAGCTTCTTGCAACAATGGAGAAGGATACATCTACTAACTATCAGGAAGGTGTACTTGAACTTTATAAGAAGTTAAGACCAGGAGAACCATTATCAGTAGAGAGTGCAGAAGCACTTATTTCTGGTATGTTCTTTGATCCTAGAAGATATGACCTTGCAAGAGTAGGCCGTTATAAATTTAATAAGAAGCTTTCATTCAGAAACAGAATTGCAGGACACATTCTTGCAGAAGACGTTGTAGATGGCAATGGTGAAATTCTTGCTAATGCTGGTGATAAGCTTACAAGAGAAACAGCTGAGAAGATTCAGAATGCAGCTGTTTCAGCGGTATTTATTGCTGCTGAATTAAAGGGTGCAGAAGGTGCGGTTACTAAGAGAACAGTTAAGGTTCTTTCTAATCTTGCTGTAGATATCACTAAGTGGGTAGATATCACAACAGAAGAAGCTAAGGAATTAGGAATTAACGAAGCTGTTTATTATCCGGTCCTTGCACAGATTTTAGCTGATAATGAGTCACTTGATGATATCAAGGATGCTATTGCTAAGAATACAGCAGACCTTATGCCAAAGCATATTACAGTAGAAGATATTCTTGCATCTATTAATTATAATATGCACCTTGAGTATGGCATTGGATACAAGGATGATATTGATCACCTTGGTAACAGAAGAATAAGAGCTGTTGGTGAATTATTACAGAACCAGTTCAGAATTGGTATTTCAAGAATGGAAAGAGTTGTTCGTGAAAGAATGTCAACTCAGGACTTAAGCGGTATTTCACCACAGTCATTAATTAATATCAAGCCTGTAACAGCAGCTATCAAGGAATTCTTTGGTAGTTCACAGCTTTCTCAGTTTATGGATCAGAATAACCCATTATCTGAGATTACACATAAGAGACGTCTTTCAGCACTTGGTCCTGGTGGTCTTTCGAGAGATCGTGCAGGTTTCGAGGTTCGAGATGTACATTATACACACTATGGTAGAATGTGTCCTATCGAAACACCTGAAGGTCCTAATATCGGTCTTATTAACTCACTTGCTTCATATGCAAGAATTAATGAGTACGGATTTGTTGAAGCACCTTATCGTATAATCGATAAGACAGACCCTAAGAATCCTAGAGTTACAGATGAAGTACATTACTTCACAGCAGATGAGGAAGATGATTTCCATGTAGCACAGGCTAATGCAGAGATAGATGAGAATGGATACTTCGTTAAGAATACAGTATCAGGACGTTACAGAGAAGAAACATCAGAATTCGATAAGAGTATGATTGATCTTATGGACGTATCTCCTAAGATGGTGTTCTCAGTGGCTACATCTATGATACCTTTCCTTCAGAATGATGACTGTACACGTGCCCTTATGGGTTCTAACATGCAGCGTCAGGCGGTGCCTCTTCTTATGACAGAAGCACCAGTAATCGGTACAGGTATAGAGAATAAGACAGCATGTGACTCAGGTGTATGTGTAGTTGCAGAAGAAGATGGTGTTGTACTTTCATCAGAATCTAACAGAATTCTTGTAAAAGAGACAAGTGGAAAGGTTCACGAGTACAAGCTTACAAAGTTCTCAAGAAGTAACCAGAGTAACTGCTATAACCAGAGACCTATCGTATTTAAGGGTGATGAGGTTAAGGCAGGAGATGTTATCGCAGATGGTCCTTCAACATCTAATGGTGAGATTGCCCTTGGTAAGAACCCTCTTATCGGTTTTATGACTTGGGAAGGTTACAACTACGAGGATGCTGTACTTCTTAGTGAGAGATTAGTAAGAGATGATGTTTATACATCAATTCATATAGAAGAATATGATACAGAAGCAAGAGATACTAAGTTAGGACCAGAAGAAATCACAAGAGATTTACCTTCTACAGGTTCAGATGCAGTTAAGGATCTTGATGAAGATGGTATCATCCGTATCGGTGCTGAGGTAAGAGCCGGTGATATCCTTGTTGGTAAGGTTACTCCAAAGGGTGAGACAGAGCTTACAGCAGAAGAAAGACTTCTTAGAGCTATCTTTGGTGAGAAGGCAAGAGAAGTAAGAGATACATCACTTAAAGTTCCACACGGTGCTTATGGTATCGTTGTAGGCGTTAAGGTATTTACAAGAGAAAATGGAGATGAATTAGCTCCAGGTGTTAACAAGAATGTCCGTATCTATATCGCACAGAAGAGAAAGATTTCTGTAGGTGATAAGATGGCTGGTCGTCACGGTAACAAGGGTGTCGTTTCAAGAGTTCTTCCAGTAGAAGATATGCCATTTCTTCCTAATGGCCGTCCACTTGATATTGTACTTAATCCTCTTGGTGTGCCTTCGCGTATGAATATTGGACAGGTGCTTGAAATTCACTTAAGCCTTGCTGCCAAAGTATTAGGTTTTAACGTAGCGACACCTATCTTTGATGGAGCTAACGAGAATGATATTATGGATACACTTGATATGGCCAATGCTTATGCTAATCATCCATTTGATGATGAAGAGCTTGCACGCGAAAAGGCAGATGCAGAAGCTAATGGTGAAGAATATCCTGCTGATATGACAACATTTACTGCTGAATACAAGGATCTTTTAAGAGATGACGTATTCCAGTTCCTTTCAGATAACAGAGCTCACAGAGCTGAATGGAAGGGCGTTCCAATCGGAAGAGATGGTAAAGTAAGACTTCGCGATGGTAGAACAGGTGAATACTTCGATAGTCCGGTTACTATCGGTTTCATGCACTACTTAAAGCTCCATCACCTTGTTGATGATAAGATCCATGCTCGTTCAACTGGTCCTTACTCACTTGTAACTCAGCAGCCACTTGGTGGTAAAGCCCAGTTTGGTGGACAGAGATTCGGAGAAATGGAAGTATGGGCTCTTGAAGCTTATGGTGCATCTTATACACTTCAGGAAATCCTTACTGTTAAATCTGATGATGTTGTTGGTCGAGTTAAGACATATGAAGCTATTATTAAGGGTGAGAACATTCCTGAACCAGGAATTCCTGAATCATTCAAGGTTCTCCTTAAGGAACTTCAGTCACTTGCTCTTGATGTAAGGGTTCTTGATCAGGACAATAACGAAGTTAAGCTTCTTGAAAGTTCGGAATATGAAGTTACAGATTTCAAGAAGGTTCTTGATGATGGTGGTTATAAGAGAAGTAGCCGTGATGAAGAAAATGAATTAAAGAACGCAGGTTATCACGCAGAAAAGCAGGGTGATGACGGTGAGGCAACCATAGAAGAACTCGGAACAGAAGATGACGATTTCGATTATGACAGCTTAGATGATGACTATGATGATTACGGTGACGGAAATATAGAAGAATAATAGAAGGGAGCACTATAATGGCAGAAGAGATTAAGTCAAATAAATCAATGAAATTTGATAAAATTCAGATAAAGCTTGCTTCTCCTGAGAGTATTTTAGAGTGGTCTCACGGCGAGGTAACTAAGCCTGAGACTATCAATTACAGAACTTTAAAGCCAGAAAGAGATGGTCTGTTCTGTGAAAGAATATTCGGACCTAGCAAAGACTGGGAGTGTCATTGCGGTAAGTATAAGAAGATTAAAGATAAAGGCATCGTATGTGATAAGTGTGGTGTTGAGGTTACTAAGGCAAGTGTACGTAGAGATCGTATGGGTCATATCCACCTTGCTGCTCCAGTTTCACATATCTGGTATTTCAAGGGAATACCTAGCCGTATGGACCTTATCCTTGATATAGGTCCTAAGAATCTTGAGAAGGTACTTTACTTCGCTTCTTATATCGTAATTGATCCAGGCGAAACAGATATACCATTCAAGAAGATTCTTACAGAAACTGAGTACAGAGATCTTTATGATCAGTATGGTAATACATTCAGAGTTGGAATGGGTGCTGAGGCTATTTTAGAGCTTCTTCACAACGTCAACCTTGAAGAAGAAGTAGCTAAGCTCAAGGAAGAGCTTGCTACTACTACTTCACAGAAGGCTGCAAGACTTATTAAGAGAATTGAAGTTATGGATGCGTTCATTGCTGCTGGTACTAAGCCAGAATGGATGATTCTTACAGAAATTCCAGTTATCCCTCCAGATTTAAGACCTATGGTTCAGTTAGAGGGTGGACGTTTTGCAACATCTGACCTTAATGATCTTTATAGAAGAATTATCAACAGAAATAACCGTCTTGCAAGACTTATTGATCTTGGAGCACCAGAAATCATTGTTCGTAACGAGAAGAGAATGCTTCAGGAAGCTGTTGATGCACTTATAGATAATGGACGTAGAAATGGCCGTCCTGTAACAGGACCTGGTAACAGAGCTCTCAAGTCTTTATCAGACTTATTAAAGGGTAAGCAGGGACGTTTCAGACAGAACCTTCTTGGTAAGCGAGTTGACTACTCAGGACGTTCAGTTATCGTTGTAGGACCAGAACTTAAGATTTATCAGTGTGGTCTTCCTAAGGAAATGGCTATTGAGTTATTTAAGCCATTTGTTATGAGAGAATTAGTAAGGCGTGGTCTTGCTGAGAACATAAAGAAAGCCAAGAAGAGCGTAGAGCATCTTGAGACAGAAGTATGGGATGTACTTGAAGATGTTATCAAAGAGCATCCAGTTATGCTTAACCGTGCTCCTACACTTCACAGACTTGGTATTCAGGCATTTGAGCCAATCCTTGTAGAAGGTAAGGCTATTAAGCTTCATCCACTTGTTTGTACAGCTTTCAATGCCGATTTCGATGGTGACCAGATGGCGGTACATCTTCCATTGTCTGTAGAAGCTCAGGCAGAGTGTAGATTTATGCTTCTTTCACCTAACAACTTACTTAAGCCATCTGATGGTGGTCCTGTTGCTGTTCCTTCACAGGATATGGTACTTGGTATCTACTACCTTACACAGGAAAGACCTGGTGTTAAGGGGGAAGGTAAGATATTCAAGAGTGTTAATGAAGCGCTTCTTGCTTATGAGAATAGAATTATAACACTTCATTCTAAGATTAAAGTTAAGATGACTAAGACTAATGCAGCTGGAGAAGAGATTTCAGGTGTTGTAGAGTCTACACTTGGTAGATTTATTTTCAATGAAATACTTCCTCAGGATTTAGGATATGTAGATAGAAGCAAGGAAGAGAATTTACTTCTTCCAGAAGTTGATTTCCATGTAGGAAAGAAACAGTTAAAGGATATTTTACAGCACGTTATCAATACGCATGGTACAACAAGAACTGCTGAAGTTCTTGATGATATTAAGGCTATGGGTTACAAGTATTCTACTAGAGCGGCTATGACAGTTTCTATTTCGGAGATGACAGTGCCACCGGTTAAGAAGCAGCTTATAGCTGATGCTGAAAAGAAGGTTGAACAGATTAACATTAACTACAACAGAGGTCGTTCAACTGATGAAGAAAGATATAAGAATGTTATCAGAGTATGGCAGGAAACAGATAAGACATTGCTTGATGCACTTCTTGATGGTCTTGATAAGTACAATAACATCTTCATGATGGCCGATTCAGGTGCCCGTGGTTCTAACCAGCAGATTAAGCAGCTTGCAGGTATGCGTGGTCTTATGGCAGATACTTCAGGTCATACAATCGAACTTCCAATCAAGTCTAACTTCCGTGAAGGTCTTGATGTACTGGAATACTTCATTTCAGCCCATGGTGCTCGTAAGGGTCTTTCAGATACAGCCCTTAGAACAGCCGATTCAGGTTACCTTACAAGACGTCTTGTAGATGTTTCTCAGGATCTTATTATAAGAGAGACTGATTGCAGCGTTGGTAAGATAATACCTGGTATGTATGTTTATTCATTTGTTAACGATAGAGCTACTAATTCAAGTGATGCCAAGGAAGATATTCTTGAGCCATTACAGGAACGTATTACTGGAAGATATCTTGCAGAAGATATCAAAGACCCGGCTACAGGAGAGATTATCGTTGCAGCTAACCACCTTGTAACTCCTAAGAGAGCTGCAGCTATCATTAAGACTGGTGTAACACAGGTTAAGATAAGAACTATTCTTACTTGCCGTTCACATATCGGTGTATGTGCTAAGTGTTATGGTTCTAACCTTGCAACAGGTCAGGCAGTTCAGATTGGTGAAGCAGTTGGTATTATCGCTGCCCAGTCTATCGGTGAGCCTGGTACACAGCTTACTATGAGAACTTTCCATACTGGTGGTGTTGCCGGTGATAACATTACTCAGGGTCTTCCTAGAGTAGAGGAACTTTTCGAGGCAAGAAAGCCAAAGAGCCTTGCAGTCCTTGCAGAATTCGGTGGTGTTGTTAGCTTCTCTAAGACAGAGAAGAAGACAGATATTGTAATTACTGATGATGAGGGTAACTCAAAAGCTTATCCTGTATCAAGAGATACAAGGGTTAAGGTTCAGGAAGGACAGGTTGTTGTTAAGGGTGAAGAAATCACAGAAGGTTCAGAGAATCCACATGATATCGTTAGAATCCTTGGTGTAAGAGCTGTTCAGGATTATATGCTTCGTGAAGTTCAGAAGGTTTATCGTATTCAGGGTGTTGATATTAATGATAAGCATATTGAACTTATTGTTAGACAGATGCTTAAGAAGATAGTTATTGAATCTGCTGGTGATTCAGATTTCTTACCTGGTTCACAGGTTGATACTCTTGAATTCACAGAGGTTAACGAAAAGCTTGAAGAAGAAGGTAAGAGAAAAGCAACTGGTACACCAATTATTCTTGGTATTACTAAGGCATCACTTGCTACTAATTCATTCCTTTCAGCTGCTTCATTCCAGGAGACAACAAAGGTTCTTACTGATGCAGCTATTAATGGTAAGGTTGACCCACTTATCGGTCTTAAAGAAAATGTTATCATTGGTAAGCTTATACCTGCTGGTACAGGTATGAAGAGATACCAGAATGTTGAACTTGACACAGCAGCAGCTTATGATGAGATTGAAGAGTCAGATGATGAAGTGTTAAGCTTTACTGAGGATTCAGATGAAACACTTGATTTTACAGAAAATGTAGATACATTAGATGCTGATGTCGAAGTTAGCGATGATGCTGATGTAACAGAAGATACAGAAGCGTAAGATAATAAATATAGAAGCCGTTATCCTTAGGAAAGCGGCTTCTTTTTTGTTTTATAAAATATCAATAACAAGGACAGCATAGTAATGTGATATTTTAGTAATATTTCTAATAATAAATTTTTGAAAAACTCTTGACGAATTTATTCTAAAAATATATACTAAATAAGCGTGCGAATAAGCAACCGCTTATTTATGTACGCTGATTATATAAATGAGCAGTTTAATATGACAGGCTCACGCATTTTTCTTAGTGATTATACTAAGTGCAACCATTCATTATTCTAATTCCGGGAGGTGAAAAAGGAATGCCAACATTTAACCAGTTAGTAAGACAGGGAAGAAAGTCAACAGTTAAGAAGTCTACAGCACCAGCTCTTCAGAAGGGATATAACTCACTTCAGAAGAAGGCTACAGACGTATCTGCACCACAGAAGAGAGGTGTTTGTACAGCTGTTAAGACTGCAACACCTAAGAAGCCTAACTCAGCTCTTAGAAAGATCGCCAGAGTACGTCTTTCTAATGGAATCGAAGTTACTTCATATATTCCAGGTGAGGGCCACAATCTTCAGGAACATAGCGTTGTTCTTATCAGAGGTGGTAGAGTTAAGGATTTACCAGGTACAAGATATCATATCATCAGAGGTACACTTGATACAGCAGGTGTAGCAAAGAGAAGACAGGCACGTTCTAAGTACGGTGCTAAGAGACCTAAGGATGCTAAATAATTCATAAAGAATTAAGCATCATAAGTCTGTGATTGATTTACATGGTAAGTCAGAATATTTGCAGATTATTGCATACAATAATTTACGAACAATTAAATTAATTAGTGCCGGAGTTAGATTAATCCGAAGGTTGCAGGTTTAAGATATACGGCGCGAACACAATTTAATTTGTGAGTACCGATGAATTAATGAAACGTCGTGATGTGTCAGGCTGATGAAGCTGTAAGGCGTTCATTAGTGCTAACAATGACGACAATACAATGTTAAGGAGGGAAGAACCGTGCCACGTAAAGGACATACTCAGAAGAGAGATGTATTAGCAGATCCTATTTACAATAACAAGGTGGTTACTAAGCTTATCAACAACATTATGCTTGATGGTAAGAGAGGAGTAGCACAGAAGATTGTATACGGAGCATTTGACAGAGTCGCAGCTAAGACTGAAAGACCTGCTTTAGAAGTATTCGAAGAGGCTATGAACAATATTATGCCAGTTCTCGAAGTAAAGGCTAGACGTATCGGTGGAGCAACATACCAGGTACCTATCGAAGTTAAGCCAGATAGAAGACAGGCTTTAGCTCTTCGTTGGATGACAACATTCTCAAGAGCAAGAGGCGAGAAGACTATGGAAGAAAGACTCGCTAATGAGATTCTTGATGCAGCTAATAACACAGGTGCATCTGTAAAGAGAAAAGAAGATATGCACAAGATGGCAGAAGCAAACAAGGCTTTTGCTCATTACAGATTCTAATAATAATTATAGGAGGTTTTATCCATGGCTGGAAGAGAATATCCATTGGAGAGAACCAGAAATATCGGAATTATGGCTCATATTGATGCTGGTAAAACAACATTAACAGAGCGTATCCTTTATTATACTGGTGTTAACCACAAGATTGGTGATACTCATGAAGGTACTGCTACTATGGACTGGATGGCCCAGGAGCAGGAAAGAGGTATCACAATCACTTCAGCTGCTACAACATGTCACTGGACACCTGAAAAAGAAGGTAAGCCAGATAAGACACAGCCAGAGTACCGTATTAATATTATTGATACTCCTGGTCACGTTGATTTCACAGTTGAAGTTGAGCGTTCACTTAGAGTACTTGATGGTGCTGTAGGTGTATTCGATGCACAGAACGGTGTTGAACCACAGTCAGAGAACGTATGGCGTCAGGCTGATAAGTACAACGTACCACGTATGGCATTTATGAACAAGATGGATAAGATGGGTGCAGATTTCTTCGGATCATGCAACCAGCTTATTACTAAGCTTGGAAAGAACCCTGTACTTGTACAGATTCCTATCGGTAAGGAAGACGAGTTCAAGGGTATCATCGACTTATTTGAAATGAAGGCTTATATCTTCAATGGCGATAAGGGTGATGATATTGAAGTTGGTGAAATTCCAGCTGATTTAAAGGATCAGGCAGAAGAATACCACGATAAGCTTATCGAGCAGTGTGCTGAACTTGATGAAGACCTTATGGAGAAGTTCTTTAATGATGAAGAGCTTACAGTTCCAGAATTAAAGGCAGCTTTAAGAAAGGGTACTATCGAAGGTACAGCTATTCCTTGTCTTTGCGGTACAGCTTACAAGAACAAGGGTGTTCAGAAGCTTCTTGATGCAGTTATCGAATATATGCCAGCTCCTACAGATATCCCAGATATCACAGGTGTTGATGAAGACGGTAATGAAGTGACTAGAAAGTCATCTGATGATGAACCTTTCTCAGCTCTTGCATTCAAGATTATGACAGATCCATTCGTTGGTAAGTTAGCATTCTTCAGAGTTTACTCAGGTACATTAAACGGTGGTTCATATGTACTTAATGCTAATAAGAACAAGAAGGAAAGAGTTGGACGTATTCTTCAGATGCACGCCAACCAGAGAAAAGAAATAGATAAGGTTTACTCAGGAGATATCGCTGCTGCAGTAGGTCTTAAGATAACAGTTACAGGTGATACAATCTGTGATGAGCAGCATCCAGTTATCTTAGAGTCTATGGAATTCCCAGAGCCAGTTATCGAACTTGCTATTGAGCCAAAGACTAAGAATGACCAGGGTAAGATGGGTGAAGCTTTAGCAAAGCTTGCTGAAGAAGATCCTACATTCCGTGCTCATACAGATCAGGAAACAGGTCAGACAATCATCGCTGGTATGGGTGAGCTTCACCTTGATATCATCGTTGACAGACTTCTTCGTGAATTCAAGGTAGAAGCTAATGTAGGTGCACCTCAGGTTGCTTACAGAGAATGCTTTACAAAGCCAGTTGATATCGATAGCAAATATGCTAAGCAGTCAGGTGGACGTGGTCAGTATGGTCACTGTAAAGTACGTTTCTCACCACTTGAAGCTAACGTTGATAAGTTCGATGTTGAGACAAAGAATACAGTATTAATTAATGAACCTCCAGTTCTCTTCTGTGAGTCTTCAGTAGTTGGTGGTGCTATTCCTAAGGAATACATTCCTTCAGTTGCTGATGGTATCAGAGAAGCTGCTAACTCAGGTATCTTAGCTGGATTCCCAGTTCTCGGACTTAGAGCAGATATCTATGATGGATCTTACCATGAAGTCGATTCATCAGAAATGGCATTCCACATTGCTGGTTCTATGGCATTTAAGGATGCTATGGCTAAGGCAGCTCCAGCACTTCTTGAGCCTATTATGAAGGTTGAAGTTACAATGCCAGAAGAATATATGGGTGATGTTATCGGTGATATCAACTCACGTAGAGGACGTATTGAAGGTATGGAAGACATCAGTGGTGGTAAGATGGTTAAGGCTTTCGTTCCACTTTCAGAGATGTTCGGATATGCTACAGACCTTCGTTCTAAGACACAGGGTCGTGGTAACTACTCTATGTTCTTCGATAAGTATGAGCAGGCTCCAAAGTCTGTTCAGGACAAGGTTATCGCTTCAAGAGCTAAATAATTAGTTATTAAGTGATAGATGATAGTTAGAAGTGTCTGGCTGATGTCAGATGACTTAATAATTATCTTGATTATATAATGTACTGCGGAATACGGGTTACTGTATTTCGCAGTGGTATATATCAGGCAGATTTGTGTATATAATAAATATGTAAATTTGCCGTATAATTCAGATAAAAGTATTGGTTTACTATGCTTTTACTCAAAATATAGTTGAAATATTCTTTAAAAGATAATATAATAGATTTCAGCTATGAGAAGTCTGCTTGCAGACAAATATTCTATTTAATTAATTAGGAGGATTTTAAACAATGGCAAAGGCTAAATTTGAAAGAACAAAACCACATTGCAACATTGGTACAATTGGACACGTAGATCACGGTAAGACAACTCTTACAGCTGCTATCACAAAGACTCTTCATGAGAGACTTGGTACAGGTGAAGCTGTTGCATTTGAAAATATTGATAAGGCTCCAGAAGAAAGAGAAAGAGGTATCACAATCTCTACAGCTCACGTTGAGTACGAAACAGAGAAGAGACACTATGCACACGTTGACTGCCCAGGCCATGCTGATTATGTAAAGAACATGATTACTGGTGCTGCTCAGATGGATGCTGCTATCCTCGTTGTTGCTGCTACTGATGGTGTTATGGCTCAGACAAGAGAGCATATCCTTCTTGCTCGTCAGGTTGGCGTTCCTTACGTAGTAGTATTCATGAACAAGTGTGATATGGTTGATGATCCAGAACTTCTTGAATTAGTTGATATGGAAATCAGAGAACTTCTTAACGAATATGATTTCCCAGGCGATGATACACCAATCATCCAGGGTTCAGCTCTTAAGGCTCTTGAAGATCCAAACAGCGAATGGGGTGATAAGATTCTTGAACTTATGCACACAATCGATGAGTATGTTCCAGATCCACAGAGAGATACAGATAAGCCATTCCTTATGCCTATCGAAGATATCTTCTCTATCACAGGTCGTGGTACAGTTGCTACTGGTAGAGTAGAAAGAGGTGTTCTTAAGGTTAACGAGGAAGTTGAAATCGTTGGTATCCACGAAGACATCCGTAAGGTTGTTGTAACTGGTATCGAAATGTTCAGAAAGCTCCTTGATGAAGCAGAACCAGGTGATAACATTGGTGCTCTTCTTAGAGGTGTTCAGAGAGATGAGATCCAGAGAGGACAGGTTCTTTGTAAGCCAGGTTCAATCACACCACACCACAAGTTTACAGCTCAGGTTTACGTATTAACAAAGGACGAAGGTGGACGTCATACTCCATTCTTCAACAACTACAGACCACAGTTCTACTTCAGAACAACTGATGTTACTGGTGTTTGCGAACTTCCAGCTGGTACAGAAATGTGCATGCCTGGTGATAACGTAGAAATGACAGTTGAACTTATCCATAACGTAGCTATGGAGCAGGGTCTTCGTTTCGCTATCCGTGAGGGTGGTAGAACAGTTGGTTCTGGTGCTGTTGCTACAATCATTGAATAATTGTTATTTAATACAGTAATTTTAAGGGTTTCCGAGATTCCTCGGAAGCCCTTTTTTTGTCCTGAAATAAATGAAAAAATAGCAAAATAAGTTTAATAGCGGTGACTAAACGATGTCATAAAACAAATAATCTTTAAACAAAATTGAAACAAATAATATTCTATTTTGTAAATACTATGTCTTCTTCGGCATAGATCCTAATAAGCGATGATTACTCTATAAATTTAATTTTGTCATTTTTGATACAAGAAAGGATTGCTGTTACAGCATCAGACTCATTTATAAAATCTACAGTTTATCAATATTAGGTCTTATTTATAATATGGTTGGTTGTTAATAGAGTATTTCAACAGGAAATCACACAGGTGCTATTGTCAATTTACGAGGAACAAGTTAGAAAAAATTTATCATAATAAATAAGTGAAAGTAAAATTATTAAATATTTTTTTAATGTTTATAAGACTATATAAATGATATGATGTGAGTGTCAAAAGTAAATTTTGTCACTCACCGTTGTATCAGGATTGCTACATTGCTATGCAATTCATACATACGTCATAATATAACAGACAAAAAAAGAAGCAACTGTAAAACAAGTTGGTAGATAAAATACAAAATAGAATAATAGATTAAAGGGGTAAAAAGGTATGACTGCTAAAGAACTTATGAAACAATGTGAAGCTGAAGAGAAAGAATTGAAATTCAGAGAGTTTTCATCAGAAACAGCACTTGCAATTGGGATGGCACTTATAGAAGAAGCGAAAAAACGTGACAATAAAATATGTATAGATATTGCAATAGCCGGAAGAAGATTGTTTCATTATTCCAGTGATGGTAATGCTGTAAGTAATGATATTATGATTGAGCGTAAGAAAAAGACGGCGATGCATACTGGACATAGTTCATTATGGGCACACTATATGCTTGAGGATTGCGGTATGAATATTAAAGAAAAATGGGCTTTAAAACCATCAGAGTATGCACAGGTAGGGGGCGCGTTTCCAATAAGACTTGAGAATTGCCAGACAGTAATAGGTACAATAACATGCTCTGGTTTTAATCATGAACAGGATCATAGTATTATTATAGATGTTTGTAGAAAACTGAAAAGAGAAAATGTTTTGTAAATTAATTGATATTATTTATTTTCAGGAGGTATGAAGCTTATATGGGTAAGTATCATTTTATAATAATAGGCTCAGGCTGGCGTTCACTTTATTATGTCAGAATAGCAAAAGCAATGCCGGATATATTACGTCTTGATGCGATGTATTGCAGGACACAGGAAAAAGCAGATAAGATGGCAGAAGAATTCAGTATACACACTACAACTTCTATAGAAGAGTGTGTAGGTTATAAACCGGATTTTGCTGTTGTAGCAGTGAATAAAACAAGTATCTGTGATGTTTCAATAGAATGGATGGATAGAGGAATAACTGTTCTTTCTGAGACACCAGCAGCATTGGATATGGATTCGCTTAAAAAGTTATACAGATATCATATGTCTGATGATAAAACAGATAAGAAACAGGTTGTTGCTGAACAATACAGGGAATATCCATATAATAAAGCACGGATTAATCTTGTTAATAGTGGTGTACTTGGCGATATCAGTTGTCTGAATATATCCATTGCACACGAATATCACGGTTTCAGTCTTATAAGAGCATATCTTGGTATAAAACCGGATGAAAACTACACGGTGTCAGGTAAAATATATGAATTTCCGACAACTCAGACACTTACGAGATATGACAAATTTACAGATGGCAGAACAGCTCCTAAAAAAAGATGTGTAGCAGTATTTGAGTTTGAGAGCGGAAAGGTTGCATGGTATGATTTTGACTCTGAGCAGTACCGCTCACCTATAAGAAAGAATATGATAAAGGTGCAGGGGGTCAGAGGGGAACTTATTAACAATGAGCTGTATTATCTTGATGAAAATAATGTCGGTAGAAAAGAAACAATAGTAACGGATATTAATAAGGTTATGACGGGTAACGGCAATCCTAATTTGGCACAGGTCAATGAAATTAAGAAAATAGCATTTGGTGATAAAATACTATATGAACCGGTATGGGGGTTAAGAGGTCTGTCAGAAGATGAAACAGCAATTGCCACACTTATGTGCAAAACAGCTGAATATAGCAGAGGACAGGCATTGCCGCCTTATAGCTTGGAAAATGCCTTGGCAGATGCGTATGCGGCAATATTGCTTGATGAAGCAGTAAGGACAAGTAATAAGGTAAGTAGCTGTATTGAAAAGATATGTATAGCTAAAAATAAATAAATATTTTAATAATATATTATGAATTCAGAAAATATTTGTTAAAGAAGTAGAAAGGAATATTACATATTATGTCAGATAAAATATTAAGAGCAGCTCTTATAGGTGTTGGAAATATGGGAAAAAAATATGTACAGATGATAGTATCAGGTGAGGTATCCAATATAAAACTAACAGCAGTAGTTATACGAAGAGATGAACTTATGGAATGGGGAGAGACTCTTGTAAATACTGATGGTGAATATGTGAAAATATTCAGAAGTGCAGATGATATGTTTAAAGCAGAAGATGTAGATACATTATTTGATGCAGTAATTATAGCAACTCCTCATAAAACGCATGCTAAGCTTGCGATACAGGCATTTTCGCTAGGAAAGGATGTCTTGTGCGATAAGCCGGCAGCATCAGATATAGGAGAAGCACTTACTATGAATGAAGCAGCTAAAAAGAGTGGAAGAATATATGGTATGGTGTTTCATCAGAGATTATATCCTAAGTATATGAAGATTAAGAGTATGATTGATGCAGGTGAGCTGGGAGAACTAAGAAGGGTGAATCTTATTAATTCAAGATATTTAAGAACATCATATTATCATCATTCTGGCGCATGGAGAAGTAGTTTTACAGGTGAAGGCGGCGGCGCACTTATTAACCAGGGACAGCATATTCTTGATATGTTCCAGTATCTTTTTGGTATGCCGCAGAGAATGTTTGCACTTATACCATTTGGCAAATATAATGATTTTGCAGTAGATGATGAAGATACTATTATTATGGATTATGATAATGGCATGACGGCTTCATTTGTACTGACAACAGGAGAAGCGTGTCATGAAGAAAGACTGGAAATAATAGGAACAGAAGCAAAGCTGCTGCTTGAAGATAATACACTTACTATAACAAGACATCAGGATGTAGAAGAGTATATAAAAACGGAGATGGTTAATTCAAGGGAAAATATGCAATATGTGAAAGAAACAATTGAGTTTCCAAAGGCACCAGAGCCATATACAGAGCTGCTTAAAAGATTTGCCAGAGCTTCCTTAGAACATGATGATACATATCTTGTGTCGAAAGGTGAGGAAGGAATCAATTCCCTGATGTTGTGTGCAGGAGCTTATTATTCAGCATGTAATGGTATCCAGGTTAAGCTTCCAGTTGACGCGGAGGATTATAGCAGACTTATGGAAGAACTGATTATGAAGGAAAAGAGCATAAAGAATAATATATAAAAAATAATACAAGAAAAATAATATAATAAAATATAGTATAAAATGCTGCCACATAAAATGGCAGCATTTTAATTGGTAATTAATATTCAGAACCGCACCATCTTCCAGAAGCTCCACAAGGAAGCACAAGTCCGTTAGCGGATACAGGAAGTCCGACTTCATTAGAACTACAGTAGCCGTCAAAATCTTTAAGTTCTGTGCTTAACATATAAGTAAGAACTGCTGGCTGAAGTCCTGTTGTGTAGGAGTTGATAAGGAAGAATAATGGCTTGTCAGAAAGAAGCTTTGCACACAGCTTAACAAGTGGGTGTATAGCTTCTTCTATTTTCCATATCTCGCCCTTAGGACCTCTGCCATATGATGGAGGGTCCATAATAATAGCATCGTAGTGATTGCCACGTCTTATTTCTCTTTCAACAAATTTAACACAGTCATCGACTATCCAGCGGATAGGCTTGTCAATAAGTCCTGATGATGTGGCATTTTCTTTGGCCCACGCAATTATTCCCTTAGAGGCATCAACGTGTGTAACGTGAGCACCAGCGGCTGCACAGGCAAGAGTAGCACCACCAGTGTAGGCAAATAAGTTAAGAACCTTTATCTGTCTGTCAGGTTCATTATCTTTAGCTTTCTTTATAATTTCAGAGAACCAGTCCCAGTTGGCTGCTTGCTCAGGGAATATTCCTGTGTGCTTAAAGCTGAATGGCTTTAAGTTAAATGTAAGAGGAACATCAACAGAAGGACTTTCGTATTTTATTGTCCAGCTTTGTGGCAGGTCGAAGAATTCCCATTCGCCGCCTCCCTTAGAACTTCTGTGATAATGTCCATTCATATGTTTCCATCTGTTGTCGTTCTTAGGAGTGTCCCATATAACCTGTGGGTCTGGGCGGACAAGAATGTAATCGCCCCAGCGTTCAAGCTTTTCTCCACAGGATGTATCTATAACTTCATAATCTTTCCAATTATCTGCAACAAACATATTGTAATTAAGTCCTTTCTTGTTTAAGCATATATATTAAGTATATAACAGATTGTATGGTTGGGGCAATCAAAAAGTACAGCGATTAGGATATAATTAACGTATGGTAGTGTATAATAATCATTTAATACAGTGATTAGGATATAATTAATGTGTGGCGGTATGTAATATGTTAAATGTATAGTTGTGCATATATTGCGTAACTTGAAAAATATACCATTTTACTGTAACATATAACAGACAAAAAATATAAATTGTTATATGGTATTAGTGTTAAAAGTAACTATTGATAATTGCATAATATATATAAGGAAAGGAAAATGCACATTTGAAAAATATATCTTTTAAAACAGCAAAGAATGATATTATAGCAGGAATTATTGTGGCGTTAGTGTCAATACCAATATCTATGGGGTATGCCCAGATAGCAGGGCTTCCAGCGGCATATGGACTGTATGGTTCGCTTATACCAGTGCTTATATATGCTTTTACAACAACATCACCACAGTTCGTATTTGGTGTAGATGCAACGCCGGCGGTGCTTGTAGGTGGTACGTTATCGGCACTAGGCGTTACTTCAGGCTCTGAGGAAGCGATGAAGCTTGTGCCGGTCATTACATTTGTTGTTGCAATATGGCTCTTGATATTCAGTCTTATTAAAGCAGGACAAATAGTTAATTACATATCAACGCCGGTTATGGGAGGTTTTATAAGTGGAATTGGTATTACAATAATACTTATGCAGGTTCCAAAGCTGTTTGGTGGTTCTGCAGGTACAGGAGAACTTATTGAACTGGGTATCCACATATGGGGACAACTTCAATATTTTAATGTGTTATCGGCAGTTCTTGGATTTGGAACAGTTGTAATTATACTTGTTGCAAAGAAATATATTCCGAAGTTTCCAATGTCAGTTGTGCTTATGGTGCTTGGTGCAATGGCAACAGCATTTTTACACATTGACAGATTAGGGGTTAAGCTTCTGCCTCACGTTGATTCGGGATTTCCGAAGCTTATGGTACCCGATTTTACATTATTAAAGACAGATACATCAGATATAATTATACTTGGACTTACCTGTGCACTTGTTATTATGGCACAGACACTGCTTGCCACTAATAACTATGCTAACAGATATGGATATAAGGTTGATAATAACAGAGAGGTGCTTGCTTATTCTTTAGCCAATATAGCTTCTTCGGTATCAGGAAGCTGCCCTCTTAACGGAAGCGTATCAAGAACAGGTATAGCTGACCAGTTTGGCTGTAAATCACAGCTTATGTCAGTTACAGCTTCAATTACAATGCTTGTTGTCGTGCTTTTTGCGACACCTGTGCTTGAATATCTTCCTGTGCCTATTCTTACAGGAATTGTCGTTGCTGCACTTATCGGAATAGTTGAATATAAGCTTGCTGATAAACTTAGAAAAGTCAACAGGGCGGAGTTCTTTATATTTCTTGCGGCTATGTTTGGCGTATTATTATTTGGAACTATATATGGCGTTATTATAGGTGTTATTCTTTCATTTATAGCGGTAATAATAAGGGCAGTTGTTCCTCCAAGATCATTTCTTGGCTGTATACCAGGACACGAGGGCTTCTATAATCTTAACCGTAACAAGAACGCTTTGCAGATAGAACACACGTTATTATATAGATTTAGTGGTAATCTTTTCTTTGCAAATGTGTCTACATTTTTGCAGGATATAGAAAATGCCATAAATGATGATACAAAAATTATAATAGTTGATGCGAGCGGTATCGGAAGCATAGATATAACAGCAGCAGACAGGCTTGTATCATTTAATAAAATATTAAAGGGCAAAGGAATACACTTTTATATAACTGAGCACGTTGACCATGTAAATGACCAGTTAAGGCAGTTGGGTGCTGGCTGTCTTGTTGAGGAAGGTGTCACAAGAAGAACAATATCGCTTGCTTTAAGAGATGCCGGTGTTGACAGGCCTTATCCACTTGTTGGCAGTCCTGAGCAGGTTGCTGTACACGAGGATTTTATTGAGGATAACGAAAGGCTTGCAGAGATAGAGTGGGCATTTGGCAAGGACGCCGCAGAATGGCTTGATAAATATGCTGTACAGGTTACAGATGACATTACAAGTAGTATTGATGGGGGGTCATCTGAGCTTGCAGAAAATGTTCTTGATAAGGCGGAAAGCAAGAATGCCTGGGGTAGAATTGGCTTATTTGATGAAGATGAACTTCTTGAAAGAGTAGAAATGCACTTATCTGAGCTTGCACAGAACAGCAATGCAGAAGAGTTAGAGGAGCATATTGAACAGAGAAGATTAAGGCTTGAGGCTAAGATTGCGAAGTTAAATCCGGATGCGTTAAAGCATTTAAGGGAACATAGAAAAGAAGTGTTACAGAGATTTAAAGAGAACAATCCAGAAGCGTATGCTCATATGATGCAGCATAGAAAGGAACATATAAGCAGGCTGGAGAAAGAAAAGCCGGAGCTTGCTGCTAAGATGAAGGAATTCTATAAGCTTGATGATTAAACTGTCATATATCATTATATATAAGGGAAGGTTTTTATTGTGAATATATTAAATGTTGAAAAAGTGAGCAAAGCATTTGGTGAGAAAGTGCTTCTTGACAATGTCACACTTGGGATTAATAAGGGTGACAAGATCGGAATTATAGGAGTTAATGGAACTGGAAAGTCTACACTGCTTAAAATAATTGCCGGCATTGAAGAACCTGATGAGGGCAATATTATAAAAGGAAGAAAAGTTACTGTTACATATCTTGCACAGTCACCAGATTATATTAAAGATGAAAATGTACTTTCATATGTGCTTCGTGGCAAAGATTCATCGAATGAGCCAAAGGCGAAGGAAATACTTAATAAGCTGGGCATAGATGTATATGATGCTCCTATGGACAAGCTATCTGGTGGACAGAAAAAGAGGGTTGCATTGGCAAAAGTGTTAGTTGAACCTACAGAGGTACTTATACTTGATGAGCCGACTAATCATCTGGATAATGATATGGTTGTGTGGCTTGAGCGGTATATCAAGGCATTTAAGGGTGAACTTCTTATGGTAACGCACGACAGGTATTTCCTTGACAATGTAACTAACAAGATAGTTGAGATAGACCACGCAGATCTTTACAGTTATGACTCTAATTATTCAGGATTCCTTGAATTAAAGACTGAAAGAGAACAGATGGAAAGAGCTACAGAGGCTAAAAGACAGAACACATTAAGAAGAGAACTTGAGTGGATAAGGAGAGGCTGTCAGGCACGTTCAACCAAGCAGCAGGCAAGAATAGATCGTTTTGAAGATATGAAAGAAGCTTCAAGACAGGCAAGAGCTAAGTTTGACAAAAGCCTTATGGATATGAGCTCTGTAAGCAGACGTCTTGGAAGAAAGACAATAGAACTTAACAATATAACTAAAGCTTATAATGGACATACATACATTAATGATTTTACATACATTTTCTTAAGGGATGACCGAATAGGTATAATTGGAAGCAATGGCTGTGGCAAGTCTACACTTATGAAGATAATAACAGGACAGATACAGCCTGACAGTGGAAGTGTTGAGATAGGCGATACAGTTCATATAGGCTATTTTATGCAGGAGAATGAGCCTCTTGATGAGAATCAGACAGTGCTTGAGTTCGTAAGAAGCATAGGCGAGTATGTGCAGACGGTTGATGGAAAAGCAACAGCAAGCCAGATGTGTGAGAAGTTCCTGTTCCCGCCTAAGCAGCAGTGGACACCAATAAGAAAGCTGTCTGGAGGAGAAAAGAGAAGACTGTATCTTTTAAGTGTGCTTATGAGTGCACCTAATGTACTCATACTTGATGAACCAACCAATGACCTGGATATTGAAACGCTTGAAGTATTAGAGGATTATCTTGATGGGTTTGCAGGGATTGTAATTACTGTTTCTCACGATAGATATTTTCTTGACAGGACGGTTGATAGAATATTTGCATTTGAGGCTGGAGGCCACCTTACACAGTATGAAGGAGGTTATTCAGACTATAAAGAAAAATGTGTTTCTTCTATATATAATGCGTCAGAAAATGGAGTTTCAAAAAGTAATTTATCATTAGGCAGTAATAGTGTAGTGGCAGGTGTAGATGTAACAGCAGGAGGCACGGCAGCAGGAAGAGTATCAGGTGGCGATACGGATAGTGTGCAGAAGGCTGTATCTGGCAGTAAGACACTTACAAGCAAGGAATATAATAAGTCAAGAAGCGAACGTCTTAAGTTTACTTATAAGGAACAGAAAGAGTACGAAACTATTGATGATGATATAGCGGCATTGGAAAATGATATAGAAAGAATAGATGCAGAGATGTCTAAGTGTGCAACTGATTACGGAAAGCTTAATGACTTATCTAAGGAGAAGGCTGAAAAAGAACAACAGCTTGAGGAAAAGATGGACAGGTGGGTATATCTTAATGACCTTGCGGAAAGAATTGCAAATCAGTAAAAGGTGTGTGTAAATAAAGCAGAAATGTTTATAAATATTCATTAAATAATGCATATTGTGGATAAATAACAACTAAAATGGATAATAATTAAACCAGAAAAATATTACATGATTGTACTAAAAAAAAAACAATAAAATAATATTTTTCTGGTTGATTTTATAGTAGGGGTAGTGTATATTAATACTTGCTGTGACATTGATAGCGTAGAAGCGTGAGGTTGCTATCCGTGAGGGTAGGTTTTCCGTGGAGCGAATGTCAAGGCCGGTAAGTCCGGCGAAGAATCTGGCGACAAGTCACTGTACCTAATATCATCTGCAAGATGCAGAAATGACACGTTGGTTAATCGGGATATACCAATAGCGGTTTCTCGATACGCGTGGGAGTGTGTACAGTCACCGCTTGTCGTGCTTAAACAATAAAGTGCGAAGGAGGCGACTTTTTTTATGGCAAATCAGGTAATAAGAATTACACTGAAAGCTTATGATCATCAGTTAATCGATCAGTCAGCTAAGAAAATCATCGAAACTGCTAAGAAGACAGGAGCAAATGTGAGTGGTCCAGTACCTCTTCCAACAAAGAAGGAAGTAGTTACAATACTTAGAGCTGTTCACAAGTATAAGGATTCAAGAGAACAGTTTGAACAGAGAACTCATAAGAGACTCATCGATGTATTATCACCATCTCAGAAGACTGTAGATGCATTATCTAAATTAGAAATGCCAGCTGGTGTATTCATCAACCTTAAGGTAATGAACTAATCATTACACAATTTTTCATTATTATTTAAGAGCAATAATCCTAAGGGTTTAATATAGAAGTAACGATACACGAAAGTGTAGCACAGTGGTGCGGGTTCCACTTATATTAGCTGTTCTAGGATGACAGGATGCGCTGTGCAAGCGTTATATATCGGGCGTTGAAACCGAAAGAAAGCCGCAGGTTTTTCTTTCAGATGAATATGCTCGAGCGAGCATATTCATCTTGTCCGCTGTAGATTAAACAGGAGGAATATCAATGAAGAAGGCAATTTTAGCTACAAAAGTCGGAATGACTCAAATCTTCAATGAAGACGGTGTTTTAACACCTGTAACTGTTCTTCAGGCTGGTCCTTGTGTTGTAACACAAGTTAAGACAGTAGAGAACGACGGTTACGATGCAGTTCAGGTTGGTTTTGCTGACATTAGAGAAAAGTTAGTAAACAAGCCTGTTAAAGGACATTTTGATAAGGCAGAGGTTCCTTACAAGAGATTCTTAAGAGAATTCAAGTTTGAAAATGCTTCAGAATACTCAGTAAAGGATGAAATCAAAGCTGATATCTTCGCAGCAGGCGATAAGGTAGATGCAACTGCTATTTCAAAGGGTAAAGGTTTCCAGGGCGCAATCAAGAGATTAGGCCAGTCAAGAGGACCTATGGCTCATGGTTCTAAGTTCCACAGACATCAGGGTTCAAACGGATCAGCAACAACACCTGGTAGAGTATTCAAGGGAAAAGGAATGCCTGGACATATGGGTTCTAAGAGAATCACAATCCAGAATCTTGAAGTAGTAAGAGTTGATGTTGAAAACAACGTAATCTTAGTTAAGGGTGCTGTACCTGGACCTAAGAAATCATTAGTAACACTGAAAGAAACAGTAAAGGCTAGCAAGTAGTTTTTACTAAGGAAGGAGGACCACACAGATGGCAAACGTATCTGTTTACAATATTGAAGGCAAGGAAGTTGGCTCAATCGAATTAAACGATGCAGTATTTGGTGTTGAAGTTAATGAACATCTTGTACACATGGCAGTAGTTAACCAGCTTGCAAATAATCGTCAGGGAACACAGAGCGCTAAGACACGTTCAGAGGTTTCTGGTGGCGGAAGAAAACCTTGGAGACAGAAGGGAACTGGTCATGCAAGACAGGGTTCTACAAGAGCTCCACAGTGGACAGGCGGCGGTATCGTATTTGCACCAAAGCCAAGAGATTATTCATTCAAGATGAATAAGAAGGAAAAGAGAATCGCTCTTCTCTCTGCATTATCTTCAAAGGTTGCAGAAAGCAAGATCGTTGTACTTGATGAGTTCAAGTTAGATGAAATCAAGACAAAGAAGTTCGTAGAAGTTATGAACAACTTAAAGGTTGAAAACGCATTAGTAGTTCTTGAAGGAGAGAACAAGAACGTAGTTCTTTCAGGAAGAAACATTCCTTCAGTTAAGGTTACAGCTACTAACGAAATCAACACATATGACGTACTTAAGTACACAACATTAGTTGTTACTAAGGCCGCTGTAGAGAAATTAGAGGAGGTGTATGCATAATGGCAAACGTACAGTATTATGATGTAATCCTCAAACCAGTTATAACAGAAAAGTCTATGGCTGATATGGCAGACAAGAAGTATACATTCTTAGTTCATACAGATGCTAACAAGACTATGATTAAAGAAGCTGTTGAAAAGATGTTCGAAGGAACAAAGGTTGCCAGCGTTAACACAATGAACAGCGTTGGCAAGAAGAAGAGAAGAGGAAGAACAGTTGGTACAACTGCTAAGACTAAGAAGGCAATTGTTCAGTTAACAGCTGATAGCAAAGATATCGAAATCTTTGAAGGACTTTAAGATTTAGCAACATTTAATAGTGTAGAAAACAATATTACACAAGCTCGAAAGGAGAGAATATAATGGGAATTAGAACTTATAACCCATATACACCTTCCAGAAGAAACATGACTGGATCAGATTTCTCAGAAATCACAAAGACAACTCCTGAGAAATCATTACTCGCTAAGAAGAGTAAGACTGCTGGCCGTAACAACCAGGGTAAGATCACTGTTAGACATCATGGTGGTGGAAACAGACAGAAATATAGATTAATAGATTTCAAGAGAAATAAAGAAGGCGTTCCTGCAAAGGTTATCGGTATCGAGTACGATCCTAACAGAACAGCTAATATCGCACTTATCTGCTACGCAGATGGTGAGAAATCATATATCCTTGCTCCACAGGGATTAACAGATGGCATGACAGTACAGAATGGTGCTGGTGCTGAAGTAAGAGTTGGTAACTGCTTACCACTTACAGAGATTCCTGTAGGTACACAGGTACACAACATTGAGTTATATCCAGGTAAGGGTGGACAGCTTGTTCGTTCTGCTGGTAACTCAGCTCAGTTAATGGCTAAGGAAGGCAAGTATGCAACATTAAGACTTCCTTCTGGCGAAATGAGAATGGTACCAATTATCTGCCGCGCAACAATCGGTGTTGTAGGTAATGGAGATCACAACCTTATTAATCTTGGTAAGGCTGGACGTAAGAGACATATGGGTATCAGACCTACAGTTCGTGGTTCTGTTATGAACCCTAACGACCATCCACACGGTGGTGGTGAAGGTAGAGCACCAGTTGGTCGTCCAAGCCCAATGACACCTTGGGGTAAGCCTGCTATGGGTCTTAAGACTCGTAAGAAGAAAAAAGCTTCTAACAAGCTTATCGTAAGAAGAAGAGATGGAAAGGCTATTAAGTAATTAATAGTACATTTTAATTAACATTTAACTAAGATTTGATAGATTATAAGGAGGTTTCAACCTATGGCTCGTTCACTTAAAAAAGGACCATTCGCGGACGAAAGCTTACTTAAGAAGGTAGATGCATTAAACGCATCAAACGACAAGCAGGTTATTAAGACATGGTCACGTCGTTCAACAATTTTCCCTTCATTCGTAGGCCATACAATTGCAGTTCATGACGGAAGAAAGCATGTTCCTGTATATGTTACAGAGGATATGGTTGGTCATAAGCTCGGTGAGTTCGTTGCTACAAGAACTTACAGAGGACACGGCAAAGACGAAAAGAAGAGTAGATAATTTGTATTATTTGAAAGGAGGTTTAATCGATGGCTAAAGGACATAGATCCCAGATTAAACGTGAAAGAAACGCTGTTAAGGACACAAGACCAAGCGCAAAGTTATCTTACGCAAGAGTATCTGTTCAGAAGGCTTGTTTCGTATTAGATGCTATTAGAGGCAAGAGCCTTGAAGAAGCACTTGGTATCGTTATGTACAATCCAAGATATGCTTCAAGCTTAGTAAAGAAATTATTAGAGTCAGCAATCGCAAACGCTGAGAACAACAACGGAATGAAAGCAGAAAACCTTTATGTTGCAGAGTGTTATGCAAACAAAGGACCAACAATGAAGAGAATCAGACCAAGAGCAGACGGAAAAGTAGCTGGATAAGAATTTTAACATCGGACAGATGAGAGTGTTATCGGAAGGTCTGCATAAGGAGATTCCGGAGGAACTTTTTAATATCCTTCACAATAATAAGCTCTCCGGCAATCAGATGAAGGTATCACTGGAATTTTATGAAAAGGGAGTTCCGGTTGAAACCATACAGGAAGCTGTGGCAAGGGGAGAGAAGCCCGTTGTGATGAGAAGATTATATGAAGAAGTTCTGGCACAGCTTTCAAAGGCTGCGGAGCAGTATACGCAGGACTCAGAGTATGTGAAAGAACTGATTGCACAGATGGAAATGGTAGTGGAGAAAATCAACTATCAGGAGGAAAGATACGATGCCCTTAATAAAAAATTATCCGATGTTGAAGTATTAAAGGAAGATAAGGAAGTCACGGAAAGGCTTGTAAAGGAAAATGAGGATAAGGATGGAATTATCAGCCATCAGCAGGATGAACTTAATAAGGCAAGCAGCACGATTGCAAGATTAAGAGATAGCATTGAGCATAAGGAC
>OGDB01000048.1_pt1 | contig 53237 bp, 47 predicted proteins | sample 1570361 | NCBI WGS metagenome assembly OGDB01 (sample SAMEA2582173, study PRJEB24529) | metagenome | biome: Human gut stool | place: China | collected 2011 | reverse complement strand
TCGATTGCCGGTGCAAAGATACAACATTTTCGGGCAGAATGCAAGCTTTCACCCTGACTTTCTATGTGAGAAAGGCTATAAGTAGCTGTAATACAATAAGTTCTATTGATTTTCTGTCTGAACTTTATTGCAGAAACAATCAGCAATGGGAAAGTAAGGATGAAAAACAAGCGTGTCATTAAGGGTCAGTGTCATTAAGGGTCATTTAGAAAAATGAAAGTGTCATTTTGAGCTATAGTATATATAAATATTTATTTATATATATACTATAGGGATTTTTCTCCCCCGAAAATGAAAATGACCCTTAATGACCTTGACCCTTAATGACACGCTAGATGAACTTGTGAATTTTACATGATATAGGTTGAATATATGTTTGAATGTGTTGGTTATTAGTGCGTTATGTGTATTTCGTTATATTCATACTCTAATATTTTGTGTATAATAATTATCTACATATTAAGTCGCTTCAGTTAGCTGATATGTTGTTCGATTCTACATTTTTATCCTTGTTTCCTGTTGCATTTTGTCAAAAATACGTCATATTAGAGGCGGATTCACGTCTGAGGAGGGGCATTTTTTTACTCTTAGAAGAGGGGGGTAAAACATCTTCCTAACCCCCATATTTTGCATTTTTCCGTTAAATAACGTGATAAAATTCTTTGGTTTGCCAACTTTTTATTATCTTTGCTAGCAATTAACAAATTATTGACGTAGCAATAGTCCGGAAAGCTAGAAACTACATAATAACAATACTAAGATGAAAAGATATAACTTATTGATGCACAGGGTTTTAGGGGGGGGGTAATTTTGCTCAGGCAAAGTTAGTCCAATATCATCATGTTCTTATCCGCAGGCGAATATTATCTTATTTTTATATGATAATAGTCGCTTTTTTTATGCTTTCTTCCACCGCCTGTTCTAGCGACGAAGAAACAGAAAAATCAGAGGATTTTCATTACGAAACCACATTTTTAGCCCACGAATGGCAGATTTCAGCCCTTTATCAGCGCGTTGGAAGTATCTTTATCGACGTAAAAGAGGCTCCTTTGTTCTGCAGTTTCACCTCAGATACGATTTCTTTCTCCGAAACGACGGAAGTGAACCACTTCGACGATGGCGGTAAAATTACCCAAACAACCACCGAAAACGTTGCTTGCGGTCACTACACCTATTTAATAAAGGAGAATAAAATACAGATAGATAATCAGATATTCACCATTACTGACAACAACGGGACCCTCGTTCTGCAGAACGAGGACTGGAAGCTTGTGCTCGTAGAAAAATAAACATATTATGGCTAAGAAACAAGATACAATCAGCATAGGTTTTGAAGAGAAAATATGGAAGGCTGCCGACATTTTGCGAGGCAGTCTCGATGCATCACAGTACAAGGGCGTGGTGCTCGGACTCATCTTCCTGAAATACATCAGCGACCGCTTCGACCAGAAGTTCCAGGAGCTGCAGGGCGACGAATACGCCGACCCGGAAGATAAGGACGAATACACTGCCGAGAACATCTTCTACGTGCCTGCTGAGGCTCGATGGGGCAAGATTAGCGCTGCTGCCCACACACCGCAAATAGGTGTGGTGATAGATGAAGCGCTCATCGCTATTGAGCGTGAGAACGAAAGATTGAAGAATGTTCTGCCCGGCAATTTTGCCCGTCCGGAACTGCCTAAAAACAAATTAGGTGAAGTCGTAGATCTCTTTACCAACATAGAAATGCATGATGCTGGCGAGGAGAAAGACCTCTTGGGTAGAGCCTATGAATATTGCTTGCAGAAGTTTGCCTCTCAGGAGGGAAAGAACGCTGGTGAGTTCTATACGCCTTCCTGCATTGTCCGCACACTGGTGGAGATTCTTGAGCCTTACGAGGGTAGAGTCTTTGACCCTTGCTGCGGTTCGGGCGGTATGTTTGTGCAGAGTGCCAAGTTTATAGATCGTCACAAGGGGAACCTGCGTAAAATCAGTATCTACGGACAGGAATCGAACCCTGATACTTGGAAGATTGCGCAAATGAACCTTGCCATCCATGGTTTGGAAGCGAATCTGGGTAGAGTATATGCAGACAGTTTCTTAGATGACCAGCACCCTACGCTGAAGGCAGATTTCATTCTTGCCAATCCTCCTTTCAACCTCAGCGACTGGGGACAGAGTGCGCTTCAGGAAGATGCACGCTGGCAGTATGGTTTGCCACCAGCTGGCAACGCCAACTTTGCGTGGATGCAGCACATGATTCACCATCTGGCTCCAAACGGAAAGATTGGTTTGGTGCTGGCGAATGGTGTGCTTTCGAGTCAGAGTGGCGGCGAGGGACAGATTCGCCAAGCCATCATCGAAGCCGACCTGGTAGAGGGAATCGTGGCTTTGCCTTCGCAGCTGTTCTACAGTACGGGTATTCCTGTAAGTCTTTGGTTTATCAGCCGCAACAAGGCGCAGAAGGGCAAGACTGTGTTTATCGACGCCCGCAATCTGGGCACAATGGTTACCCGCAAGCTTCGTGAGCTGATGCCTGATACGGATATTAAGAAAATCTCTGACACCTTCCATGCTTTCCAGCAGGGAACTCTGGAGGATGAGAAGGGCTTCTGTGCCGTATGCACCACTGAGCAGATTGCTGCTCAGGACTTCATCCTGACTCCTGGCAGATACGTAGGAATCGCCGAAGACGAAGGCGACGGAGTGCCTTTCGAGGAGAAAATGACGAATCTTACTGGAGAGCTGAAGCAGCTGTTTGAGGAAAGCAAGAAGCAGGAAGAAGAGATCAGAATGCAGTTGAAGAAAATTGGATGGGAGGTGTAAGAGTATGGAGTGGAAAGAAGTTAGATTGGGGGATGTGTGCGAGATAAAGCATGGCTTTGCATATAAGGGAAAATATTTTTCAGATACACCAACTTGCGATATACTCGTAACACCCGGTAATTTTACCTTGTCAGGGGGATTTAAATTAGATAAGCCAAAGTTTTATAATGGTCCTGTTGAGAAGGATTACATTCTGTCAAAAGGTGATTTAATTGTTACTATGACAGATTTGAGTAAAAATATTGATACACTGGGTTATTCTGCTCTAGTTCCAGAAGTTAAAGGATTGACATTTCATCATAACCAAAGAATTGGTCTTGTAGAAAATATTGCAAATAATGTTGATAAGTATTTCTTATATTGGATTATGAGAACTCCTGCTTACCAATCATTTATTGCGACACATAGTTCTGGTACAACTGTTCACCATACTTCTCCGAAGGGGATAGGAAACTATGTATTTAAGCTGCCTCCGCTAGACGACCAGCGCCGCATAGCCTCCATCCTTTCTTCTCTCGACCGGAAGATAGAGTTGAACAACAAGATCAATGCTGATTTGGAGGAGATGGCGCAGGCTATTTTCAAGAATTGGTTCGTTGACTTTGAGCCTTTCAAGGATGGTAAGTTCGTGGATAGTGAATTGGGAATGATTCCAGAAGGATGGAAAGTTTCTCAAATAGCAGATATTCCTCATATTCTTGAAACAGGCAAACGACCTAAAGGAGGAGCTGTAGAAAAGGGAATCCCAAGTGTAGGAGCAGAACATGTTAAGGGTATGTGTGCTTACGATTATAGTAAAACAAAATACATTACGCCTGATTTTGCTGCTAAGTTAAAAACGGGGAAGATAGAAGGTTACGAATTAATGATTTACAAAGATGGAGGAAAGCCAGGTTATTTTATACCAAACTTTTCCATTTTTGGTGAGGGTTATCCATTCAGAGAATGTTATCTTAACGAGCATGTCTTTAAATTAGATTTTAATAGGGATAAAGGTTTCAATATTTTCTGTTATTTCTTTTTTAAAACAGATGTGATAATGAGTTATTTTAATTCTCAAGGAGCCAAAGCTGCTATCCCTGGAATAAATAAAAAGGATGTTGAAAACATTTATATATTATCTCCTGAGAATGAGGCAGTAAAAGAATTTGGTAAATTTGCCTTACCACTTTTTGAGCAAATGCTTAAAAATGCAGTGGAGAATCGCACCCTCTCCCTCCTCCGCGACACCCTTCTCCCTCGCTTAATGTCAGGCGAACTGGAAATCCCGGAATAAGAAGAGCTACGAAAGAAAATAACGAGAAAAATATTAAAAAATAACATTATGGCAGACGACAAGAAATTCACCGAAGACGCATACGAGCAAACGCTTATTGCCCTGTTCCGGGACGAACTGGGCTATGCGTACGAATGTGGCTACGACGTGGAGCGCGACTACAAGGAGCCTTTCTATCGTGCCGATTTGGTCGCCTCGATGCGACGGCTTAATCCTCAACTGCCAGCCGATGCAATGGATGAAGGAATCAAGCAAATCACCAACATCAGCATCGGTACTTTAGAACAGAACAACGAGCAGTTTACACTCTGGATGCAAAACGGTCTGGAGGTGGGATTCCTGCAGAATGGCGAAGAACGAACAGCCCTGATGAGGCTCATCGACTTCGACCACCCCGAAAGAAATCTCTTCAAGGTGGTGAACCAGTGGAGAGTAGAAGAGTATAAGAACAAGCGCTGCGATATGGTGGTGATGGTCAACGGATTGCCCCTCGTGGTGGTGGAGCTGAAAAGCGCCATTTCCGAAGATGCAACCGTAGAAGATGCCTACAAGCAGATCAAGAACTATCAGCAGGACGTTCCGAGCCTCTTCAGCTACAACGCCTTCAACGTCATCAGCGACATGAGTGAGACCCGTGCCGGAACCATCACCGCCAAGCTGGAACGCTACATGGAATGGAAGACCGTAGACGGCTCATACGAGTCAACCCTCTTTGCCGACTATCGCACCTTCTTCCTCGGCATGTTCCAGCAGCAGCGACTGCTCGACATCCTGCAGAACTTCATCTGCTTCGACAAGAACCAGGGCAAATACGCCAAGATTCTTACCGCCTACCACCAATACTACGCCGTGGGCAAAGCCCTGCAGCGCACCCGTACAGCAGTGGAAGGCAACGGAAAAATCGGCGTATTCTGGCACACGCAGGGGTCGGGCAAGAGCCTCTCCATGGTATTCTACGCCCACCAGCTGGTGCAGCGACTGCCCGAAGTAACCATCGTGGTGGTAACCGACCGCAAGGACCTCGACAACCAGCTCTTCGGTCAGTTCTGCCGCTGCCAGGACTTCCTTCGTCAGGAACCACAGAACGCCCAGAGCCGTGAAGACCTGGGTAATCTGCTGCGTAACCGAAAGAGTGGGGGAATCATCTTCACCACCATTCAGAAGTTTGAAGAAGGCGATTCGGCACTCTCTACCCGCCGCAACATCATCGTGATGACCGATGAGGCGCACCGCTCGCAATACGGCGAAGAGCACTGGGACAACAAGAGTCTGACGATGAAGAAGGGATTCAGCCAGAAGATGAGAGAAGCCCTGCCAGGCGCCTCATTTATCGGCTTCACCGGAACGCCTATCAGCGACCGCGACAGAGACACGGAGGAAGTGTTCGGCAACTACATCGACGTTTACGACATGAGTCAGGCGGTAGATGATGGAGCCACCCGTCCGGTCTATTACGAGAGCCGTGTGGTGAACCTGAACCTCGACGAAGACACGATGAACCTGCTGAACGATGAGTTCGACAACCTAGCCGATGAGGGAGCCACCGAGGAGCAGATCAGGCAGGCAAAGCAGGAGCACAGCCGGCTGGAAGTGCTCCTGGGTGAAGACGCCACCATCGACACGCTGGTAAGGGACATCATCCAGCACTACGAGCAGAACCGTGCGCAGGAACTCACCGGCAAGGCAATGATCGTAGCGCTGACCCGAAGCATCGCCATCAAAATCTACCGCAAGATGCTGGAGCTTCGCCCCGAGTGGACGGAGAAGGTAAAGGTGGTGATGAGCGGTTCGAACCAGGACCCCGAAGACTGGCAGCCGATTATCGGCAACGAAGCCTACAAGAAGGAACTGGCAAGAAAATTCAAGGACAACGACGATGAGATGAAAATCGCCATCGTAAGAGATATGTGGCTCACGGGCTTCGATGTTCCGTCGCTCGCCACCATGTACGTATATAAGCCGATGAGCGGTCATAACCTGATGCAGGCAATAGCCCGTGTGAACCGAGTGTTCCCGGGCAAGGAAGGCGGACTGATAGTGGATTACGTAGGCATTGCGCAGGCGCTGAAGAGTGCCATGCAGCAGTACACCAACCGTGACCGCCGCCGCTTCGGAGACCCAGACATCGCCAAGACCGCCCGGCTGAAATGGAAGGAAGAGATGGAAATCTGCCGAGACCAGCTTCATGGTTTCGACTATTCCGGCTTCTTCGAACAGGACAACTCGAAGCGGGCACTCGCCATTACGAGCGGAGCCAACTTCCTGAGTTCTCCAGCCATGATTCAGCGCAAGAAGAATTTCATGGAGCACAGCAATCTGCTTCACAACGCCACCACGCTCTGCCGTTCGCTCCTGAATGAGCAGCAGAAGGCGGAGGTGTGCTATATGGATGCGCTGCGCGTGATGATGCTCAAACTCTCGCAGAAGGGCAAAATCAGCCGCCATGAAATCAACGAGCGCATCGGCGACCTGCTCCGTCAGAGCGTGAAGACCGACGGGGTAATCAATCTCTTCGGTGACCGCCAGATAGAGTTCTCGCTCTTCGATGACGCCTTCATCCAGGAGGTGAAGAACATGAAGGAGCGCAACCTGGCGGTGGAACTGCTCACCAAACTGATGAAAGAGAAAATCAAGCTGCAGCAGAAGACCAACGTGGTTCAGAGCGACCTCTTCTCCGACATGCTCAGCCAGAGTCTCTCCAACTATCTGAAAGGCTTGCTCACCAACGAGGAAGTGATAGAGGAACTGTTGAAGATGGCTCAGCAGATGAAGCAGGCAGAGGAAGAGGGCAACGACCTGGGACTTTCGCCCGAGGAGAAGGCATTCTATGATGCGCTCTCCACGCCGGAAGGTGTGCGGCAGGCTTACTCTGACGAGGAGTTCGTGGCACTGACCCGGGAACTGACGGAGGTGTTGCACCGCAACCGCACCATCGACTGGAACCGGAAGGAATCAGCCAGGGCGAAGATGCGAGTGATGGTGAAGCGACTGCTCAAGAAGTATAAGTATCCACCAGAGGGTGCAGAAAAGGCGCTGGAAACCGTGATGCGCCAATGCGACCACTGGGCGGATGATGAAGAAAACGTAGTATCAACCCTTTAAATTTTGAAGTAAGAAACAGAAAGTAAACAAGAAAAATAACATATAGATATTGACGCTGATTATCTGCACTTCTACAGTATTTAGAACCTGCAAAATTCAAAAACGACAAGAAGAAGGTGACAGCAAGGCGTCCACTCCTCTACGGCGTGGGCAGTACTTGTTTGTACCTTGTCGTAGGTTCTTGCAGGTACCTTAATACTGGTACTTACAGGGAACCCCATGCCGCTTATTTAAACAACATAACAAACAAACCTAGAAAAAGAATATGCAGACAGAGGAACAAGATGAGCAACTGACATTGCTGGAAGATAAAGCCGCCCGATTCAAATTCAGCTTTCGCCTTTTGGGCAAAGAAGAAGTGGAAACAAACAAAGAGGAAGTAATAACAGCCTGGAAACTAATCTTGCGTAATTATGTGAGAGATATTTTCGATTTACTGAATTTGTTGAAAGAAAATATTGCATGGTCTTTGCTGGATGATAAGAAAGAGCGATTCTATCAGGTTAAGATAGAATTGGAACCTATGCTTACCAACTATAAAGACTATGAAGGAGAAGAAATGCGCAAAATGATCAATGACATCATCCTCATGCTTGATGAGGGATTTCATGGTTTCAGACAATCCTTCATCAGTGAAACCTATTACGAAGACCTGTTCCGGAAGGTACTGAAACGTTATCGTGAGGAAAATGAGGAGAGATTGGAGCTAATCTACATGCAGGACAGCCAGGATGAAGCGCTTATCTATCCTGATGCTACCCAGCTGAAGAATACCATTGTCGTAGAACGGGCTAATATTCTTTTCGCTTGCCGATTCGGACAGGTATTTCACAACAATGGCAGGAATATCAAACTGATTGTTGCTTATATTCTGGAACAGAAAGAACAGACCTACAACGATATTTACGATTTTCTCGATAAGTATCTTTCTTATCAGATTGCCAAGGAGCATAGCAGAATGAAGGTTGAAGCCGTATTCAAGAACATCGCATTCAAGGAGAATGTGGATGTAGACAAGCTGATGCTTAAACTTAAAGACTTAATCGAAGACAAAACGCTCAACGCCCAGAAACATTGGTTTATTGTTTATAAGGTTTTCTTCAACAAGAATTGGCTGAAGAAGTCAACTCAGCGTCTTTTCATTGACCAGATCAATTCTGCATTCAGTACCTTACTAAAATGTTCTACGGCCGATTTTCATGAGATAAATTCTTATTTCAAGCAAAATGACTATAATGAATGGACACTTGCTGATTGTGATGCGCCACAATGTTGTGACATTTACAGAGAGATTGCTGACAAGTTGGATGATGAATTTCAAGACGCCAAGTATGCTAAGCCGGGAACGGTGATAAATACAAAAAAAGTGGAAAAGTTCAGATAGTATCCCCCAATAGTATCCCCTAAAAATATAAACTATATCCCCCACATCCCCCAAACGGATTCGTGGAGGATTTTTTTTGCTTTTACGTTTGGAAATCATTATATCTTTGCAGCGTCGAAGAAACAAGACAACGCTGAAATGGTTTGGTGCTCTTGAAAACCTCTTCGTACAATAATATAATATGTATACTCAGATTATGAGAGTAGTGCAGCAGGGCGAGGCATTCGCTGTACAGAGTCAGAAAAGTGAGAACGGACAGATGATGAAATGTAACATCGTTCTCCAGGAGATGGGCGGCAAGTATGAGAACCAGTACGCTGCCGCAATGTTGGGCAATATGGCGCAATGTAAGTATGCTCCGGGCGAGCTGGTGGCTGTTACGCTCCGGTTTACTACCCATGAGCACAATGGTCAGGTTTATCAGGATATTCTGGTTACGGACATTGAAAAGGCTTTTTAAAGGTAAAAGGGTAAAAAAGTAAAAAGGTAAAAAGAACCTTAACCCTTTGTAACCACGTTACCATAAAGGGTAAAAAGTAAAACTGAGTTGAAACTGAGGAGGATTTTCCATGGTAAAGCGCGCAACAATCCGGATGTTTCTTCTCCTAAAAATTCAATTCAGATTATGGTTAAGAAAGTAAACAAGGTTCAGAACAATGCTCAGAATAATGTTCAGAACCAGCAGGTGAATAATAATGACTGCCAGCATGTGCAGTTGGGTGGAATGGCTTACTATGATGCTAAGCAGTATTTCCTCTTCAGTCCTCAGGAATCGGGGGTGAATAATGTTCCTCGATTCCGTTCGATGGGCGTGGCTCAGCAAATGCCTGACGGAACGTTTGATTTCGTGGTTCAGCACCGCCTCAGAACTCAGTCGGAACTGATTAAGAAACTGGCGCACGGTCGTGTGAGCAAGACCAAGGACGGTGCTGTTCAGCTCACCTTGAAGGTGTTCTGTCATGAGGGAATCAACATCTCCCAAACGCTGGCTGTTGAGGCAGCTGAAGGTGCTGAGGCGGTAGTGGATTACCAACTGAAACATTAGGATTTTTGTATTCAACTTAAAACGATAAGTAGAAACAGATAGATGAGTTGTTATTTAATAAAGGTGGAGAATGGGCACAAGGTTGCCCGCTCCATCACCTCGGAAGAGGAGTATAAGCAGCTGCGTGGAAGCAATGAGCAGAAGGCGAATTTGCGTCTGGCTCGTGCCGGAAACGATGCTGCGAAACGGAGACTGGTGCAGTTTAACTACTCCGGCCATTATCCGCAAGGCGTGGTGAAGGGAATGAAACTGCCAAGCGGTGCTTTCGGGTTTGATATGGATGAGCCGGAGGCTTTCGCCAAGGCTGCCAAACTGCTGCTGAAGGAACCGGACAAGTACGGACTGCTGATGCTGGAACGTAGTGCAAGACAAGGCGGACATGCGGTGTTTGAACGCGAAAAGGGCAAGACGGTTCTGGAGAATCAGGTGAGGATTGCTACGATGCTCAAGTGCGAAATGGATACTTCGGCTCACGACATTAACCGGGTTTATTTCACGACCACATCGGATGACGAAGATTTGCTATTCCTTTCGCCACGGCTCTTCAAGGATGCTTACGATGAGGCAGCCGTGGCTGCTGAAGGGAAGGTCCTGGAAGAGCGTGAAAGATACGGAAACGAGGAACTGCCGGAAGGGGCGCACAAGGCAAACAAACATTATGAGCCTTGGAAGGAAGAATTCAAGAAGAATCCTCAGGGGAGCTTTAAGAGTCAAGAATTTAAGAATTCGAGAATTTCTACTTCTGCTGCTTCAGCCTCTACTGCTTCAGCCTCTGCTGCGTCAACTTCTGCTGCAGCAGCTTCTGCTGCTCAGGACAATTATCTCGGGATTCCTTATGGGGAAATCATTAAGAAGTGGTGGCAGATGTATAATGATGGGCAGGAGCCGATGCGCTCCAACCGCAATACGCTGACCTTTGAACTGGCTGTGAACCTGCGCCACATCTGTGGTTTTGACCGCAATCAGCTGGCTCAGATTATTCCCTGCTACGATGGGTTTCCCGAACAGGAAAAGATGGCTTGCATCAACTCGGCATTGAACGAGAAAATCACGCAAATGCCTAAGCGACTGAAGGATGTGCTCTCTGCCATCCGTCAGGAACGAATGAAGCAAGGAAATGCAGGTGGTGGTTCGGCGGCTGACAATGAGGCGCTGGTAAATGCGCTGGACGAGGCTAACGCCAAGGATGATCTGTTCTATTATAATGCGCTGCCTAAGTTGCCGCAAGGCATTCGGGATTCCATCAGCGCAGTGGGTCCGGCACTGGCACTGCCTGTAATCACAGCCATCTGTCCTGCCATCGGAATGCTCGCAACGGGCGTGAAGGTTTCCGTTCACGGCAAGATGAACTCGCTGAACCTCATCTCCTACATCGCCGGTGATTTTGCATCTGGCAAGGGTAGTATTGACCCCGTGATTGACGCATGGACTTCGGAAGTGAAGGAAATGGACAAAATGTATCTGCAGAAGGAGGATGAATGGCGAGCCAAGAAACGTGCAGCCAAGAACAAGAAGGAGCAGCCGGAAGAGCCGAAACTGCCTGTAAGATGCTTGACACTGAACAATACGGTGGCGAATCTGGCTGAACGACTGGCTAACACGGAAGGTAAGCACGCCTTCTCGTTTACTCCGGAAGCTGACACCGTAGCGCAGAAGTGGAAATCGGCAATGAGCGACTTTTCAGTCATGTTGAGACAGGCTTACGACGGAACAAGCTATGAGCGTGAAGCAAGAAGTGCAGATGCAGTGAATGTTCATATAGACAGACTGTTATGGAACGTGGTGATGTGCGGCACTCCTGATGCGCTCTATCGAGTAGTAAGCAATTATACGGATGGTTTCCAAAGCCGTATCATCGTGGCAAAAACGCCCGATAATACCTTCACTCCACTTTCTGACAACATGTATGTGATGAACGAACGTCAGCGCGACCGCATTATTCAGATTGCTCATCTTCTGCCTTTGCTGACCGGTGAGGTGGTTCTGCCCAAGCTGGAGGATAAGGGTAGGGAATGGCTGGAACAGATAAGACTGGAAACGATGAAAAATGACGACAAGGTGAAAGCCCGCCAGCGTTTCCGTATCTGTCCAACCACCATGAGAATGATGACCTGCATCATGCTCTGCAAGGTTCTGGAAACGCTGATTCAGAAGCATGGTTTCAATGGAGCCGAGAAACAGCTGAAGGAGTCACCTGATTTGTGGAAGGGAATGCTCGTAAAGACGCAGACACCAACCATGCTCGAAGCCTTCAATATCCTGGCAGATTATCAGTTGGATAATGCGCTCTACTTCTTCCGTAGTCGCATAGAGGATGCGTTCTCATCCAAGAATTATTGCAGTCAGTCTGCTTACGACAGAAGTCGCAGAGGTAAGAATGATTCCATCTTTGAGCGGCTGGACGTAACCTTCAGCTTTGAGCAGGCAGAGCAGCAGAGCATTGCAGTTAAGGGAGCAACAGCCACCCATGAGACGGTAAAACAGATGCTAAAGAACTGGAAACGTCAGGGGTTAATCTGTGTATTACCTGACATGCGCTATCAGAAAGTTTCTCCTACAGTCTAAAGAGGGTGTCATTAAGGGTCAAGGTCATTAAGGGTCATTAAGTTTTTCGGTGCTTAAATCAGGCTTAATGGCCGGCCTTGACCCAATTATTCATTAACAATTATTAATTGTAAATTATCATGAACATCAATATATTCCGCCGTCGCTTCACTCCATGGAGTGTGGATGGCACAATGGTTATAGGTGGCAAGATTTTCTGTGACACCTTAGAACGTCCTAACCGTCATTTGCCAGCAGGACGTTATAAGATTTCTCTCATTCCTACCAAGCAAAAGAAGGTGTCGGAGACAAAGAAGAAAAATAAGTATGAAAGAGGAAAATATGAAATCGTTATCAAGCCTGTTATTCTGTTAAGATCCAATTACGTGCCTCGTACTGTTAGGCGCAGAGCTCGCTTCGTGCCTGGCAACGGTCCGCTACGTTTGAGAAACAAGAGTATTATTCTGGGCAAGTCTCATTATACCGGAATCGTTACGCAATCAGAAGAATGCTATAATGAATTTTGCCAGTTGTTGAATGAGGAATTCAAGAGGATGAAGAAAAAGCATCTATCGTGCAGAATCAATCTGTTTATCAGGGATTGGGGTGTTGACGAAATCCCCCTTAATTATCTGCTTATTTTTCAATAATTAATATTCAATATCATGCGTAAGATAAAGGAAATCATCATTCATTGCAGTGCGACCAAGGAAGGTCGTAACTTCACCGTAGCGGATATTGACCGCTGGCACCGGGAGCGCGGACTGCGCTGCATAGGTTATCATTTCGTGATTTATCGTGACGGCAGCATTCATGTAGGTCGTGCGATAGAGGAGGTCGGCGCCCATTGCAAGGGCCATAATTCCATCAGTATAGGCATTTGCTACATCGGCGGCTTATCAAAGAAAGGTAAGCCGAAGGATACAAGAACCCGAGACCAGAAAGCGGCAATGCGTTCGCTCATCGAGCAGCTGAAGGAGGAATATCCATTAGCCACGATTCATGGTCATAATGAATTTGCCAACAAAGCCTGTCCCTGCTTTAATGTAAAGAAGGAGTGGGGGAAGGAGTAAACAAAAAAAAAATAGCGGATCTGTCACAGACCCGCTATTTCCTATCATTTAAAATTTTTAAACAATGTTTATTGTTAATTTTCTTGCCTTATACAATGCCCTGAGCCATCATAGCCTTAGCTACCTTCAGGAAGCCGGCTACGTTTGCACCCTTTACGTAATTTACGTAACCGTCTGGCTCAGTACCATACTTCACGCAGTTAGCGTGAATATCGTTCATGATGTCGTGGAGCTTAGCATCAACCTCCTCACGAGACCACTTCAGACGCTCTGAGTTCTGGCTCATCTCAAGACCTGATACAGCAACACCACCTGCGTTGGCTGCCTTACCTGGAGAGTAGAGAATCTTAGCATCCTGGAATACCTTGATAGCCTCTGGAGTAGTAGGCATGTTAGCACCCTCGCTTACTGCGATTACGCCGTTGGCGATGAGAGCCTTGGCTGCCTCCTCGTTGATTTCGTTCTGAGTAGCTGATGGGAGAGCGATGTCTGCCTTCTCAAACCAAGGCTTTGCTCCCTCAACATATTTTACACCATACTTCTCTGCATACTCCTTGATACGGCCACGCTCTACGTTCTTGAGCTCCATGATGTAATCGAGCTTCTCGCGGTCGATTCCGTCTGGGTCGTAGATGTAACCGTCTGAATCTGAACATGTAACTGGCTTAGCACCCAACTGGAGCAACTTCTCCATAGTGTACTGGGCTACATTACCTGAACCTGAAACCAAAACAGTCTTGCCCTTGATGTCAATACCCTTGGTAGCGAGCATGTTGCAGAGGAAGTATACGTTACCGTAACCTGTAGCCTCAGGACGGATCAATGAACCACCGAACTCCTGACCCTTACCGGTCAAGACGCCCTGGAACTGGTGTGTCAACTTCTTGTACATTCCGAAGAGGTAACCTACCTCACGGCCACCTACACCGATGTCACCAGCTGGAACATCCTCGTCTGGACCCATGTGACGATAAAGCTCTGTCATGAAAGCCTGGCAGAAACGCATTACCTCGTTGTTGCTTTTGCCACGTGGAGAGAAGTCGGAACCACCCTTAGCACCACCCATTGGGAGAGTAGTAAGAGAGTTCTTGAATGTCTGCTCGAATGCCAAGAACTTCAAAATACCCAAGTTTACTGACTTGTGGTAGCGAAGACCTCCCTTGTAAGGGCCAATCGCGTTGTTGTGCTGTACGCGGTAACCCATGTTAGTCTGTACGTTGCCCTTATCATCTACCCAAGATACGCGGAACTGGATGATGCGGTCTGGAATGCAGAGACGCTCGATGAGGTTTGCCTTCTCAAACTCTGGGTGCTTGTTGTATTCTTCCTCGATAGTACCGAGAACCTGACTAACTGCCTGAATGTACTCAGGCTCGTTTGGGAATCTTCTTTGGAGATTCGCGATTACTTCAGATGCTTTCATAATCTTTAATCTTTTATTGTGTTTAAATTCTTATTTTTTATTTCTGCTTGCAAAGATACATGTTTTTCTTGAAAACACCAACAAAAAGAAAGAAAAAATGCAGAAAAAGTAGAAAAAAGTCATTTTTTAACATTTTTAGCCACGTTTTGTAGCGCTTTTGTGTACGCACACCTTATTATATAAGAGACGTTTTTCGGGGGTTAAGCCTTTATTTCTGTTTTGGGAATTTTGCATTCTGACGACTTCTGTTTATCTATCCTGCGCCATAGGGCATAAATGAGCAGGATGATAGCGTAGAGACCGATTACCTGAGGCAGACTGATTCTTACGTTTTCGATGCTTGCTCCAGGCAGCATGCTGATCAGTTTTATGGCTGTATTCAGAAACTGGGTGATGCTGGTCAGGGCGCCTGATGTAAGGCTGATGAGTGGGGCGACAACCGGTGCTATGGGCGCCCATAACGTGAGTGGGGAGAACAGGATTAAGGCTGCTCCAAGATATAGGATGAGGGTTGCTGCGGGAATGGCGATGTAATTGGTGAGAAGTGAATAGCACGATATTCTGCCGAAGGTGTAGACGATGACCGGAAGGGTTCCTATCTGGGCTGCCAGTGAAACGCAAAGGAGTCCCCATGCCCAACGGATGAAACGGCTGCGGATGGGGAGGAGGGTGTAAAGGGGTGTGAAGAACAGCAGAATGGAGGCTACGGCAAGGAACGAAAGCTGGAAACTTAACTCGAAAAGGTAGAGCGGACTGATGAAGAGCATCAACATATAAGCTGAGGCTAAGGTGTTGAGCGGCAGACCGGTACGATGGAAAGCTAAACTTAAGCTGTAGGCTGAAAGCATGATGGCTGCACGGACTGCACTTGCCGGCAATCCTATGAGAAAAACGTAGGTCCAGATGGAGATGAGGGACAGGATGATGGTGTAAACTGAGTACTTTCTGCCGCCTAGCAGAAAGATGAAAAGCTGGAAGATAATGCCTATATGAAGTCCGCTTACTGCCAGGATGTGACTGGCTCCGGAAATGGAGTAACTGTTGCGGGTGTTCGAATCGAGTGCGCTCTTGTCGCCCAGCGCCATGGCTGCGATGACTGCATAGTCTTGCTGTTTTACGTGAAGGGAAACCAGTTTGCTTTCAATATTGCTTTTATAGCGTTCGGTATTGATTTTTGCCCGTGTGAGGTAAGACAGTTCCTGCCAGTTTTTCAGTTGTGTAGAGGTTTGGGAATCAGCTATTTGCTTACAGGTAAGAAAAGCCCCAAGGCTCAGGATGCATAAATGAATCATCACGCATTGGGAGAAGATGAGAAACTGGTGGCTCCTGCTGAAGTAAGCTTTTTGGCTTAAGAACTCAGTAAGGAAAAAGATGATGCTGCCAAGGGCGCATGAAATGATGGAGATGATGAGCCAGAAGCGCATGTTGAAATCATCATAGCCCCATTTGGCTATGATGATTCCGATCGTCAGTGTGAGGCTGATGGTCATGAGCGGGGTGAGGGATAGCTCTTTCATCATTCCTCTTTCCTTTTTTAAAAAGATGATTATTTACCTATTTCTTGAATCCGAAGATGCGCTTGATGAATTTCTTCACAGCGTTTTCTTGCTTCTGTGGATTTACGATAGGGGTGTGCTTGCGTGCAGCCGGCTTGTCGCCCTTTTTCTGGGCTACGCCTCTGCCACGGCCGTTGCTGCCTGGGCGAACATTGTTCTCGGTGCCTGGGCGCTGCTGGTTGCTGTTATTGCTGTTATTGCGGCGCTTCTGGCTGTTGCTGTTCTTTGGCTGCTCGCCTGGCTGGGCTGGCTTTCTGTTCTGCTGCTTTGCGTTCTGCTGCCTGTTGCCCTGCTGAGGCTGCTGCTTTGCGTTCTGCTGCCTGTTGCCCTGCTGTGGCTGCTGCTTTGCGTTCTGCTGCCTGTTGCCTTGCTGTGGCTGCTGCTCGTTGTTGCGTGGCGCTTTTTCCTGACGCTCGTTTGGCTTGTTTGGCTTGCGCTTGTGAGAAGTCTGGTCGCGGTCTTTCTGTCGGCGGTTCTTGGCGCTGTTCTTTCCGCCCTCGCCGTTTCCGCCGTTACCGCGTCTGTTGTTTCTTCCGTTTGCGCCTTTCTTCTTCGGCTTGTTAAGCTTGGTGTATTCAGGACCTTCGCCGCATCCCTCAGGGAGAGGCATTTTGTCTACCACCTTCTCCAGGAACTTCTCTATCTGCTGGAACCAGTACTGGTCTTCTTCGCTCACGAAGGTGATGGCTCTACCATCGCGGTTGGCACGGGCTGTACGGCCGATGCGGTGAACGTAATCTTCTGTATCGTGAGGAACATCGTAATTGATGACCATCTCAATATCATCGATGTCGATTCCGCGCGCCACAATGTCGGTAGCTACGAGAACATCATACTGTCCGCTCTTGAACTTGAACATCACATCGTCGCGCTCAGCCTGTTCCAGGTCACTGTGCATGGCTCCGCAGTTTACTCCAATCTGCTGGAGGGAAGCTGCGAGTTGCTTCACCTTGAATTTGCTGCCGCTGAAGACGATGACACGCTTCAGGTCGCCTGCCTTGAAGATGTCCTTGATGATGGTCATCTTCTGGGTTTCGTAGCATACGTATGCTTCCTGCTTGATTTTCTCGGCTGGCTTGCTGACGGCAAGTTTGATTTCTACCGGATTCTTGAGCAGGGTCTTAGCCAGTTCTTCTATCTTCTCAGGCATGGTTGCCGAGAACATGATGGTCTGGCAGGTCTTTGGCAGTTTTGCCGCGATGGTCTTGATGTCGTCAGAGAAACCCATGTCGAGCATGCGGTCGGCTTCGTCGAGAATGAAGAAGCTTACCTTGCTGAGGTCTACATTGCCCAGAGAGATATGGGAGATGAGGCGCCCCGGGGTGGCGATGACTACATCGGCGCCCATGCGGAGGCTGCGCAACTCCTGATCGTAACGGTTGCCGTCGTTGCCGCCGTATACGGCTACGCTGCTCACGCCCTGCAGGTAATAGCCGAAGCCTTGCATCGCCTGGTCTATCTGCTGGGCGAGCTCGCGGGTTGGTGACATGATGACGCAGTTGATGGCGTCTTTAGGATAACCGCCGTCATCGAGCTTGCTCAATACTGGCAGCAGATAGGCTGCGGTTTTGCCGGTTCCGGTCTGGGCTACGCCCAAGACATCGTGACCTTCTAATATCTCTGGAATGCACTTTTCCTGTACAGGAGTGCATGTGTCGAAGCGCATGTCATATAATGCGTCGAGCACGTTGTCGTTTAAATCTAATTCGTCGAAATACATTTTTTTTTAATGTTGAATGTTGAATGTTGAATGTTGACTTTTTCCCTCAAAATCCAATTTTTTAATGTTGACTTTTTCCCTCAAAATCCAATTACCGGGTTATGATAACCGGTTCTGATTTTACCTCGGTGCCTTGCGGTAGCAGAAGTAGGCTACGATGGCGAAGAGGAAGTTTGGAAGCCACGCTGCCAGAACAGGCGGGAAATTGGCCTGGATGGCGAAGGTGGCAGAAACCGTCTGCAGCATGATGTAGCCGAAACTCAGCGCAAGACCAACGCCCAATGCTGCTCCCATGCCGCCCTTGCGCTTGCGGGCTGAGAGGGAGACGCCGATGATGGTGAGGATGAACGAGGCGAAGGAAGAGGCGATGCGCTTGTGGTATTCTACCTTGTACTGCACTACGTTGCCCGAACCGCGGTTGATCTGCTTGGAGATGTAATCGCGGAGCTCAGGACTGGTGAAGGTTTCCTGCTGACCCTTGGAATAGACCAGGTCGGTAGGTTCCATCATGATGACGGTGTCCTTCTGGGCTCCGCTCGTAATATGCTCCTTCATGCCCTGGAGCTTGCGGATTTTCCAGTTGCTCAGTTTCCAGTGATACTTGCTGTCGGAAATGGTGTCGTACTGGATGTCCATCGCTGTAAGGTGGCTTACGAGTTTCTTGTCCTGGAACTTGTCGAGGCAGAATCCGTAGCCGCGTTTCATGCTGTTGTCGTAATGCTGCATATAGGCAATCACTCCCTTGTCTACCTGCAGCTGTACATTCTCGGCACTGGTATTCTTCTTCTTGTTCTTGTACATCGTCTCGAAGTTCTGCCTGATAACGGTTCCGTGGGGAATGACGTAGGCTGAGAGCCCGAAGGAGAGGGCTGAGAGCAGCACGCAGGTAATCATGTATGGGCGAAGGAGACGCTTGAAGGATACGCCCGATGCCAGGATGGCGATGATTTCGGAATTGCTTGCCAGCTTGGTGGTGAAGAGAATGACCGCCACGAACACGAACAGCGCACTGAAGAGGTTGGCAAAATAGGGCACGAAGTTGGCGTAGTAATCGAAGATGATTGCGCGCGCCGGTGCATGGTGCTCTGTGAATTTTGACAGGTTCTCGTTGAAGTCGAAGACGATGGCGATGGAGATGATCAGGGCGATGGAGAAGAAATAGTAGCCCAGAAACTTCTTGATAATGTACCAGTCGAGCTTCTTGATGTACCTGAACGGGTTGAGAAACCTGAAGATGCGCAGGAACCGGAGCTTGTGAGCCAGCCAGCGCACAGCCCTGATGAGCCACCCGAACTTGCGGGAAGCCCATCGGCGGGTGCGGTAGAGCCGGCGGTGTTTTCTTATTTTCTTAAAATCTTTCATGATGCTTGCTTACTTAAATTCTTCGGCCAAGCTGGTCGATGATGGAATTCTTCCATGCCACGAAATCGCCCTGCTCGATATGATGGCGGGCATCGGTCACGAGGCGCAGATAGAAAGAGAGGTTGTGGATGCTGGCTATCTGCATCGCCAGCAGCTCCTGGGCCTTGAAGAGGTGGTGGAGGTAGGCCTTCGTGGTTACGAGGTCGATGTCGCAGCCGTCTGGATCTACCGGACTGAAGTCTTTCTCCCACTTCTTGTTGCGCATGTTCATCGTGCCCTGATAGGTGAAGAGCATGGCGTTGCGGCCGTTGCGGGTCGGCATTACGCAGTCGAACATGTCTACGCCGCGCTCGATGGCTTCGAGGATGTTCTGCGGGGTTCCTACGCCCATCAGATATCTCGGCTTGTCTTTCGGCAGGATTTCGTTCACTACTTCTATCATCTCATACATCACCTCGGTAGGTTCTCCTACGGCAAGTCCGCCGATGGCATTTCCGTCGGCTCCCTTGTCGGCAATGTATTTGGCTGCTTCGCGGCGCAGGTCCGGGAAGGTGCAGCCCTGAACGATAGGGAAGAGACTCTGCTGATAGCCGTAGAGGGGCTCGGTTTCGTTGAACCGCTTGATGCAGCGGTCTAGCCAGCGCTGGGTGAGCATGAGGCTATTCTTGGCGTACTGGTAATCGCTCTGTCCCGGCGGACATTCATCGAAGGCCATCATGATGTCGGCTCCGATGATGCGCTCGGTGTCCATCACGTTCTCCGGTGTGAAGAAGTGCTTGCTGCCGTCGATGTGGGAGCGGAACTCGCAGCCTTCTTCCTTGAGCTTGCGGATGCCGGTGAGCGAGAAGACCTGGAAGCCGCCGCTGTCGGTGAGGATAGGACGGTCCCAGCCGTTGAACTTGTGTAATCCGCCTGCTGCCCTGATGACGTCAAGACCTGGGCGCAGGTAGAGGTGATAGGTGTTTCCGAGGATAATCTGTGCCATGACCTGCTTCTTGAGTTCCTCGAAGTGGACGCCCTTCACGCTTCCTACGGTTCCTACGGGCATGAAGATTGGGGTCTTGATCTGTCCGTGGTCGGTGGTGATGATGCCTGTACGCGCATCGCTTGCTTTATCTGTTACTTGTAATTCAAATTTCATTTCTATTCTTTTTTATCATTTTTCTCAATGCTGAAGTCTGCTGGGTTTTTCACCTTCTCATCGGTCAGCGCGAACTGCCAGACGTCAGCCACATTCTCTACATAGTGGAAGTCTACGCCCTTGAGATATTTCTCCGGTATTTCCTCTACGTTCTTCTGGTTCTCCCTGCACATCACGATGTGCTTGATTCCTGCCCGCTTGGCTGCCAGAATCTTCTCCTTGATTCCGCCTACCGGGAGCACTTTGCCGCGGAGGGTAATCTCGCCGGTCATGGCTGTGTTGGCACGCACCTTGCGCTGGGTGATGGCTGAGGCGATGCTGGTGGCGATGGTGATTCCGGCAGAAGGACCGTCTTTCGGAGTGGCTCCCTCAGGCACGTGGATGTGGATGTTCCACTGCTCGAAGATGCGGTAGTCTACCTGCAGCAGGTCGATGTGCGACTTGACGTATTCCAGCGCGATAATGGCTGATTCCTTCATCACGTCGCCCAGGTTTCCGGTCAGGGTGAGCTTTCCTGCCTTGCCCTTGCTGAGCGAGGTTTCGATGTAGAGGATTTCGCCGCCCACTGAGGTCCAGGCTAGTCCGGTTACCACTCCTGCATAGTCGTTGCCCTGGTAGATGTCGCGGTTGAACGGCGGATTGCCCAGCAGGTCTTTTACTTCGGCAGGGGTGATGGTGTAGTTCTTCAGCTCCTGGTTGCAGGCAAGTTTGTAAGCCATCTTGCGCAGACTCTTGTCAATCTGCTTCTTCAGCTGTCTAACGCCGCTCTCACGGGTATAATGCTCGATGATGAACTCGAGGGCATTCTTGTTGAAGCTTACCTTTGGCGAAACCTTGTCGAGTCCGGTGCTTTCCAGCTCTTCCGGTACGAGATGGCGCTTGGCAATCTCTGTCTTCTCTTCGGTGATGTAGCCGCCTACTTCTATCAGCTCCATACGGTCGAGGAGCGGACGCGGAATGACGCTCAGGTCATTGGCTGTGGCGATGAAGAGCACCTTGGAGAGGTCGTAATCCATATCGAGATAATTGTCGTGGAAGGCATTGTTCTGTTCCGGGTCCAGCACTTCGAGCAGGGCTGAGGCTGGGTCGCCGTTGAAATTGCTCTGCGCCACCTTGTCAATCTCGTCGAGGATGAAGACCGGATTGCTGCTGCCTGCCTTCAGCATGTTCTTGATGATGCGGCCCGGCATGGCTCCCACATAGGTGCGGCGGTGACCGCGGATTTCGGCTTCATCGTGCAGACCGCCCAGCGACATGCGTACATACTTGCGCTTCATGGCTGCTGCGATGCTCTTGCCCAGACTGGTCTTTCCTACGCCCGGAGGACCGTAGAGGCAGAGGATAGGACTCTTCCCGCCGCCGTTCAGTGCTCTTACGGCGAGGAATTCCAGGATGCGCTCCTTCACATTCTCCATGCCGTAGTGGTCGTGGTTCAGAATGCGCTTGGCACGGGTCAGACTGAGGTCGTCCTGGGTGTAGGAGTTCCAAGGCAAATCTACCATGGTCTGCAGGAATCCTATCTGTATCGAATAGTCAGGACTCTGCGGGTTCAGGGTGTCGAGCTTGGCAATTTCTTTCTTGAAGATTTTGGCAGTTTCCTCGCTCCAGTTCTTCTGTTTCGCCTTCTCCAGAATATCCTTCTTCTCCGGACTGGCGTTGCCTTCTCCCAGTTCTTCCCTGATGTTCTTGATCTGCTGCTTGAGGAAGTATTCCTTCTGCTGCTCATCGAGGTCGTAGTGGGTTTTGTTCTCAATCTCTGTCTGGATGCGTAGCAGATGGCGCACCTTGTTCAGGGATCTGATGGCAATCATGATGCGCTCGCTGAGATTTTCCTCTTTCAGCATCTTGATTTTATCCTCGATGCTGAAAGGAAGGAGGGAGCACATGAAGTTGCACTGCATGTGAATGCTCGAGAGTTCGTTGATGGCCTGGATGGCCTCATCAGTATAGTTGGCGTTTGATTTGATATAGTCTGTCGCTTCGTAATGGAAGTTCTCGTAGAGCATTCTGAAGAGTTCATCGTTGTTCTCGTCAGGCCATTTCTCCGGAAGACTTTTTACGTCAATTACTGTGTAAGGCTCTTTTTGAACGAGATGTTTCATCTGACATCTGCCCAGACCCTGGATGATGATGCTCATCTGGTCTGTGCCAGGCATCTTGATCACCTTGATGAGTTTGGCGAAGACGCCTACAGGGTAAAGGTCTTCTTCGTAGGGCAATTCTGTGTCTTTATTCTTCTGGCAGAATACACAGAATGTGGTGTCTGGTTTCTTTTCCAGCATCCGGACGAGATTCAGACTTTCCTTTCTGCCCACAACGATAGGGGTCATGTTGGTAGGGAAAACTACAATATCTCGCATGCAGAGGGTAGGGTACAAACCTTCTTCCTGGTCTTCAATCAGGGTTTTCGGGTCGCCCTCGTAATCTGCAATCATTTGTATTCGGGTACTTGTTCTTCTATTATCCATTTTGTTATGATTTCTATTTTCCGTGCAAAGGTACTCATTTTTTGTGAAATATCGTGGAAGATGATAGATTATTTAATAATAAAATTGCTTTTTCTATATATTAGTACCCGTTTTTATAGATGTAAGTAGCTGCTTTTGCAGGTGGAAGTGGCAATTTCTGCTGTTTGCGATAAAATAAATCGGCGGCGCATTCGTTTTTCTTCTGTAAAGAGACAGAAGAATTTATGGGTAATTTTCGATTTAAACAGTTTGAGATAGAGCAAGACCGTTGTGCCATGAAAGTGGGTACTGACGGCGTTTTGCTGGGTGCATGGGCGCAAGGTGGCAGGCGGATTCTGGACATTGGTTCCGGAACGGGACTTATTTCGCTCATGATGGCGCAGCGTTTTCCTGAAGCTGAGGTAGTGGGGATTGATATGGATGCTGATGCCTGCGGACAGGCGAGGGAGAATGTGATGGCAAGTCCGTTTCGCGACAGGGTGGAAATAGAATGCTGCAGACTGCAGGATTTCGGGGGAGCTTCGGAAGCTGCTGAGGCTTCTGGAACCGCTGAAGGTTTGAAGGCTGCCGGTGTTTTTGATGCGATAGTGAGCAATCCTCCGTTCTTTGTAGATAGCTTGAAAAATCCGGACAGTAAGAGGACGATGGCGCGACATACGGACAGTCTTCCGTTCCGCGATTTGTTTGCGGGTGTAAAACGGCTGCTTTCTGATGAGGGTATTTTCTCTGCAATTGTTCCCGTAGAAGTAGTGGAGCAGTTTGTTGCAGAGTCTTGTATATTAGGTTTTTATCTTATACGGAAGTGCGGTGTAAAGACGGTAGAGCGCAAGCAGCCAAAGCGCTTTATGCTGAGTTTTGCCAAGCATCGCATTTCGCCTTATGAAGAGCATGTTGAAACGATGATGGATTCGCAGGGAAACCGCTCGGAATGGTATAGGAAAATAACGGAAGAATTCTATCTTTGAGGAATGTTGAATGTTGAGTGTTGAATTTAGAGGGAGTGTTGAGTGTTGAATGTTGAATGTTGAATGGATTGGGGGCAACACTCAACATTCAACATTCAACACTCAACATTCCCTCAAAGGTTCAGCTTCTTCTGCACCAGTTTGCTGATAGCTTCTACTCTTTTGCTCTGGCGCTGGATGTCTTTATGAATATCATCGCGCACGGCATTGATGTCGTTGAAGAAATCGGCAAAGGCAGACTGAATCATGTTCGGCTTGCGGTCGTTCTTGTTGGCAAACGGGTTCACCAGCATCTTGATTCCCTTTTCTTCCAGGTGAACATCAATCTCTGCACCCGTCATCACAGGGTCGCCATCATAATGGATTACGCCTGGCTGACTGCGGGTGATATGGAGCTTCTTGCAGCGGAACGACTTGATCTTCGAATTCTTGTCCAACGTCTTGTTGAACATGTCGAAACTTACCTGAGGCGCCTCGATTACATCGAATGGTTCCATGATGACGACATCCATCAAACCGTCGCTCATGGATGCTTGAGGGGCAATATAGGCATTGTTGCCATACTGAGATGCGTTGGCACAGGAAATGAGGAACGCCTTATACTGCTTGGTGCCCGTCTCGTCCTCCAGCGTGTAAGTCTCAGGCTTATACTTCAATCCCTCGCGCAGGATATTTTCAGCATAAGTGATAGGACCACGCTTGCCGCTCTCGGCAAACTTCATGCTGACGAAAGCGTCAAAGCCCATGCCGCAGGTGCAGAAGAACGGGTGGTCGTTGATGACACCATAATCCAGATCTCTAATCTGGCATTGGTTGATGACCTCTATACATTTCTTCAGGTTCATCGGGAGCAGCAGATGTCTTGCCAATCCGTTGCCCGAGCCGCAAGGCAGAATGCCGAGGGCAGTATCGGAGTGAACCAGTGAGCGGGCCACCTCGTTGACGGTTCCGTCACCACCAACCGCCACAACCACATCTACATGGTTGTTCTTCGCTTCGGTAGCAATTTCCGAAGCGTGCCCAGCTCTTTCAGTCATTCTTATCTCGTACTCAAAAAGCTCTTTGTCCAAACCAGAATCTATCAGACTGGGAACTGCCGCCTTGCTGGCTGTTCCTGAAATCGGATTCATGATGAAAAGTATCTTTTTCTTCATTATATAGTCAAGAGTTTGTAAAATTTAGGCTACAAAAGTAATAAAAATACCCAAAATAACAAGAAATATCGATTAAAAAAACTATAAAAGTAAACTTTCTTATAAAAAAAAGCCGTTTATTGAGTTCTTTTTTGTATCTTTGCACCCTGAAAGTTAGAAAAGTATAAAAAAAGATAATAAAGTACACCTATTAATAATGGGACAATTACAAGAAAGATACAAGAATTATCGTGAACCTCAGAAGTATATGGCTGCCGGTGTGTATCCATATTTCCGCGAGATCACAAGTAAGCAGATGACAGAGGTAACCGACATCGATGGTCATAAGATTCTGATGTTCGGTTCTAATGCTTATCAGGGTTTGACTAATGACCAGCGTGTTATTGATGCAGCAAAGGCTGCGCTCGACAAGTATGGTTCTGGTTGTGCAGGAAGCCGTTTCCTCAATGGTACGCTCGATTTGCACGTGCAGCTCGAAAAGGAGCTTGCTGAGTTTATGGGCAAGGATGAAACTTTGTGTTTCTCTACAGGATTCTCTGTAAACCAGGGTGTCTTGGCTTGCGTAGTAGGTCGTAACGACTATATTATCTGCGATGACCGCGACCACGCAAGTATCGTAGATGGCCGCCGCCTCTCATTCGCTACCCAGCTCCACTACAAGCACAACGATATGGAAGATTTGGAGCGCGTGCTCTCTAAGCTCCCTCAGGAGGCTATCAAGCTCATCGTTGTTGACGGTGTGTTCTCTATGGAGGGCGACCTGGCTAACTTGCCTGAGATTGTAAAGCTCAAGCATAAGTACAACTGCTCTATCATGGTAGACGAGGCTCATGGTCTTGGCGTATTCGGCAAGCAGGGTCGTGGTGTATGCGACCACTTCGGTCTGACCGACGAGGTAGACCTCATCATGGGTACATTCTCTAAGAGTCTGGCTTCTATCGGCGGTTTCATCGCATCAGATAAGGATACTATCAACTTCCTCCGTCACAACTGCCGTACTTACATCTTCAGCGCCTCTAACACTCCAGCTGCCACAGCAGCAGCTCTCGAGGCTCTCCACATCATTCAGAATGAGCCAGAGCGTTTCGAGAATCTCTGGGATGTAACCAACTATGCCTTGAAGCGTTTCCGCGAGGAAGGTTTCGAGATTGGCGAGACAGAGAGTCCTATCATTCCTCTCTACGTACGCGATGCTGAGAAGACATTCGTTGTTACCAAGATGGCTTACGATGCAGGTGTGTTCATCAACCCTGTTATTCCTCCAGCTTGTGCTCCTCAGGATACATTGGTACGTTTCGCACTCATGGCTACTCACACAAGAGAGCAGGTTGAGCAGGCTGTCCAGATCTTGAAGAAGATTTTCGTAGAAGAGGGAATCATCAAGTAAAATCAGATTTGCCGGTCTTCTCGGTTTTTACAGATTCGGGCAGTCGGTTTCTGATTTAAAAGTTCAGCAAGTATGGTTGCGGTTCTTTGCCGCTACTATATATATATAATAAGGTATAAGGGCAATTCCGGATAGGGGTTGCCCTTATTTTTTGCCTGTTTCCCAGCCATTTTGCATTAAAATGCATGTTTTTTTGAAAAAAGTTAGGGAAAAATTTGGTGGAATCGAAAAAATGTAGTACCTTTGCACTCGCAATTCAGAAATGATGCTTAAAGCAATGCTTAAGAGGTATCGTAGAGATGAATGAGCGGGGTGTAGCGCAGCCCGGTAGCGCTCCTGTTTTGGGAACAGGTGGTCGCAGGTTCGAATCCTGTCGCCCCGACAACAAGAAAGCTAAGAAGAGTCAAATCTTCTTAGCTTTTTTGCTATATAAAACTCCCGCCCTGGATGGGCTGGAGGGGGATAACGGAACTGAGTAATTATTATATACGTTTTAATTTTATAGAATCATGATTATAACGATAGCGCGCCAGTGTGGATGTGGCGCTATTCGCGTGGGCAAGCTGCTCGCCGAAAAGTATGGTATTCCTTTTTATACCCGTAAAAATATGATGGAAATGGCTGAACAGAGAGGAGTGCTCGACGAGATGGAGGCTTTCTTCGATGAGCGGCCGGTAGATGAACTGCTCTTCTCGATGTCGTCGCTTGGCGAAACGCAGAGGGCGCTGACAGAAAAACCGCTCCGTACACTTGCCGATATGATAGGCGATGAAGACTGTATCATCATCGGCCGTTGCGGCAACTATATCTTCCGCGAGCGCAAAGACCTGATTTCTGTTTTCCTGAGCGGCAATCTGGAGGCTCGCATCAAGGAAATTCAGGAGGAGAAGGGCTTTTCGTATGAGGAAGCTGAGGAGTTTGTAGAGCACACCGAGGATTGCAGAGTGGCTTATCATAAGTATTATACAGGCCTTACCTGGGGAAATGCCGATGATTACGACATCTGCCTGGATACTGTGCGCCTGGGCGTAGAAGAGACGGCAAGCCTCATTGAGCAGTACGTTAGCTTGATTTAGATTCAAAGGTTCAAAGTTCCAAGGTTTAAAGTAATTCAACATGAAGTTTTTAATTCAATTTTTGATAATCATAGCTTTCTCCTTTGCGGGGGAATTGCTTCATTTTTTGCTGCCATTGCCTATTCCGGCAAGCATCTATGGCATCATCCTGCTCTTTCTTGCGCTGGAAACAAAACTGATCAAGGTGAAGCATATCCGCGAAACCAGCAGTTTCCTCATTGCCATCATGCCCGTGATGTTTATTCCGGCTGCCGTAGGACTCATTGATTCTTATCAGGATATCGGCAATGCATGGTTCCAGTATATCGTAGTTACGGTGGTCAGCACCTTCGTCGTGATGGGTGCTTCGGGCTGGATTACGCAGTTGGTAATCAGAAAAGGAAAGGAGGCGAAGAAATGAACCACTTGTTCCAGGATTCTGTCTTCTTCGGCGTTCTCATCAGTCTGGCTGCCTACGGCATAGGCATGCTGCTGAAGCTGAAGACGGGATGGTCGCTGATGAACCCGCTGCTCATCTCCATCATCCTCGTCATCATCACGCTCCTGCTGACGGGTGTGGATTACAAGACCTATTCGGCGGGCGCCAACAGCATCAGCTTTCTGCTCACACCAGCCACCATCTGTCTGGCTGTGCCACTTTATCAGCAGGTTGAGCTTCTGAAGAAGAATTATCGGGCTGTGCTGATCGGCATTGTTTCGGGCGTGCTGGCGAGTCTCTGCTCCGTGCTCATTCTCGCCCTCATCTTCCATTTCGACCATGCGTCCTACGTTACCTTCCTGCCTAAGAGCATCACTACCGCCATCGGTATCGGCGTTTCTGAGGAGTTGGGTGGTCATGTTTCGGTTTCGGTGGTTGTCATCATCGTAACGGGTGTGCTGGGCAACATCTTTGCCGAGAAGTTCCTGAAGCTTCTCTCCATCAAAGAGCCTATTGCCAAAGGTATCGCCATCGGCTGTTCTGCCCATGCGCTGGGTACGGCAAAGGCGATGGAAATGGGTACCATAGAGGGAGCCATGAGCAGTCTGAGCATCGTGGTTTGCGGTGTGCTGACGGTTGTAGGATCATCCATCTTTGCTCTGTTTATGTAGAAGCAGATACAATAATATTTCCCTTTTTCCGTTTTTATAGATATGAAACGGAAAAAGGGATTTTTGTATATAATGGGTGTAGGGATGGCGATGAGCGCCCTGCTTGCCAGTTGTGCCGACGATGAGAGTTTCTCAACGTCGAGGGGAGATGTGCTCTCGTTTTCGGTAGATACGCTGAAGATGGACACCACCTTCTCGAATGTGCCTACGCCTACCCGAAGCTTTTGGGTTTACAACCGTACGGGCAAGGCTCTGCGCTGCCAGTCGGTGCGGCTGGAAAACGGTAACCAGAAGGGCTACCGGGTGAATGTTGACGGCTCTTATCTGGGCACCGAAGCGGGATTCCAGACGCAGAATGTGGAGATCAGAAAGGGGGACAGCATACGTGTGTTCGTAGAACTGACTTCGGCGATGCAGAACAGCGAAGAGCCGCAGCTGGTGAGCGACAACCTGGTGTTTGCGCTGGAAAGCGGCGTGGAACAGAAGGTGAATCTGAGGGCGTTTTCATGGGATGCGATGAAACTCAATTCGCTCGAGGTGAAGGAAGACAAGCTTCTGGAGAGCACGCTGCCGGTAGTGGTTTATGGCGGCATCAGGGTTGATGAGGCGGCTACGCTGACCATTGCTCCGGGCACCCAACTCTATTTCCACGAGAATGCGGGCTTGCAGGTGTTCGGTTCGCTGAAGATTGAGGGCGAAAAGGACAGGGAAGTGGTGATGCGGGGCGACCGACTGGACCACATGTTCGATTATCTGCCTTATGACCGCACACCGGGACAATGGCAGGGAATCAGACTGATGTCTTCGGCTCATGACTGCAAGATTTCGTTTGCTGATATTCATAGTGCCTACGATGCTGTGATGATAGAAGCGGGCGATGCTACGAAGCAGAAACTGCTCATCGAGAATGCTACGATTCATAACAGTCAGGGCTACGGTGTGAGGATTGATTCTGCCAAGGTGCAGATTTATAACTCGCAGATAACCAACTGCTTGAAGCATCCGCTCTATGTTGAGGGTGGCGATGTTGAGGTAAACGGCTGCACCATAGCCCAGTTCTATCCGTTTGACGGGCGCCGCGAGTCGGCCATCGGTTTTGCCTCTCCGCTGCCTCGTTTCGAGGTGAGAAATTCGCTCGTAACGGGCTATCATGATGATGAGGTGGTCTGGGAGGCTCCGAAAGAGGGGGATGCCTTCAATTTCCTCTTCGACCATTGTGTGTTGCGCACGGAGAAGCTGGAGACGGACGACAGTCTGAAGTTCACCCATGTGGTTTATGAGGACATCAAGGATACGACGGTGTTTGCCGAGAAGCATTTCCGCCTTTTCGACACCGATAATCTGAAGTATGATTTCCATCTGAGCAAGGAGTCGGCAGCAATAGGAAAGGCAGCTGCCGAAACCCTGCCTGCAACCGACCGTGATGGTTTGCCGAGAAAGAAAGAGCAGCCTGCCGCAGGATGCTTTGAGTATAGGGAGGAATAATGAGTATAAGGAGGAATAAGAAAGCCCTACAGGAAAGTCTGCATGATGCAAACTTCCTGTAGGGCTTTTTCTTATATCCTGAGCCCTTTTTAAAAGTGGGCTCTGTAATCTTATTCCTTCATGTTCGAATCTACGAAGCTGAAGGGGAGAAGGTCTTTGATGCTGTCGAAGCAGTAGGTGCCGTTCTCGCCATAGAGCAGGATGCGTACGGGGCGCTGGTAGCGGTCTTCCATCTCCAGTATCACCTGGCGGCAGGCTCCGCATGGCGAGATAGGCGACTTGAGGAAACCATTTCCGTTTCTCGCTGCTATGGCGAGCGTCAGGATAGGCTGGTCGGGATAGTTGCTCTGGGCACCGAAGATGGCGCTGCGCTCGGCACAGAGTCCCGACGGGAAGGCGGCGTTCTCCTGGTTGGCTCCAATCACTATTCTGCCGTCGCCCAGCAGCAGGGCTGCTCCCACATAGAAGTGGCTGTAGTTAGCATACGCATTGCTGGTGGCAGCCTTCGCCCTGTTAACGAGCTCCTGCTCCTGCTGGCTCAACTCTGAGAGCTGAGCCACTATGTATCTGATGTTTAGGTTTTGCTCTTTCATAGATATAATGTTTTTATGATTTTTTTATTTTGTGTAGAAGTCGATGATGTCCTGCAGCGCCTTCTTGCATACCGGGCAGAATTCCGGCGTTTCGTTGATGCGCATACGGCAGTCCTGCACACCGCGGTAAACGCCCTTCAAGCTGTATCCGGCACCTTCGAAGACACCCACCTTGCTCACCGCCTCCTTCTCTTTCTTTGAGAGCGGAGTAGGAATCTTGGTCTTCTTGTCTATCATGTTCTCCCATTTTCCGTGGAAATCGGCAAGGGTAGTGATGTTCTTCTCCCAAGGCTCTACATCGTGAGGATACATCGGTATCTGCTCCTGCTCGTAGGCGTATTCATCGGCAAGTCCGGCAAAGGAATGGCCAAACTCATGCACCACTACCGGCTTGAACCATTTCTGGTGGCAGGTGGTGAGATTGTATGAATTGAGGATGCCGCCACCGCCATACTTATCCGAATTTACCAGCACGATGATGTGCTCGTAAGGGGTACCTGCCAGCCAGTTGTGCAAGTCTTTGAGATGCAGGGTGGTAAGGTAGCGGTCGCTGTAGAAGGTGTCGAAATGAGAGCTGAGGGCGGTCTCGTGCCAGATGCCCTGGGCTGGGATGCTAGGTCCGCTCTGCTTGGATGGCGATTTTACGGCTACGATGTTGAAGCGGTCTCTCATGCTCTTGAAGGGTTCGTGGGCGAAGATGGCCTCTGTAGCCTCCTGCGCATCTTTCAGGAAGACAGGCATTTCTGCATCGGTATAGCCTTCAGCCACGTATGCGATGTGGATGCATCGGGTGGTGTCGGCAGCCTGCTGCAGGGTGACGTATGGTGTAGGCTTGTTGCCTTTCTGATGAATCAGAATGTCCTTCGGCGCTACCTGGTGGGTGAGCGTGGTGGTTATCTCGCGGCGGTTGTTGCGCAGGTCGAGGGTGATGTCTACGGTATCTTTCGGCATCGGAACGAGGAATACGTTCTCGAAACTCTGCGTGTTCTTCTCTGCCTCTGGATAGGAGAGCCATTCCTGGAAGAGGGTGGAGAAGGAGTTGCGGTAGATGATTTTGCCCGAGCGGTGGTCGCTTACGGTTATCTGTCCGTTGCCCTCTACCGGGAGTTCGGCCAGTCGCTGCCGTTTGCCGTACCAGCGTGGCATTACGTTGAGTTCGTCTACGGCTATCATCTGCTGCTTCTGGTTGCCGGCAAAGGTATAGTCTACCCGCAGCGTCTTGTCTGTGAAATAGTCGTCAAAGTTTTGCGCCTTTATGGTGCCGGGCGCCATCAGCATCGCCATGGTGGCGAGGGATAATATCATTCTCTTCATTGTATTTTCATTTGAAATTCACATTCACATTCACATTTTATTCACATTTTCGGCTGGTGGCATGAAATCACCGAATCACCAAGTGACCGAATCACTCATCACTTATCTCACCCTCAGCCTTGTTCCTACGCTTACCGGGATGTTAGGGTCGAGATGGTTCATCTTGTAGAGTTTCTCCAGTCGGATGCCATACTTCTGCGAGATGGTGTACATGCTTTCGCCCGGCTGTATCACGTGAGGGCGCTTCTTATACTGCTTAGGTGCCTTGGAGCGTTTCTTCTTCAGATAGATGATGTCGCCCTTGTGCAGCACGGCGTGCTTGTTGCGCTCGTTGTAGCGAGCCAGTTTGCGCCAGCTGATGCCCACCTCCTTGCCTATGCTCTTGAAGGTGTCGCCTTCGCGGGCATAGAGATAGTAATTCTTGTTGAAGATATGGATAGGGTGCAGCAATCCTTCGGCGTTTACAGGCTGGTCGGTACCGCTGTGGGTAGCCATGAAGCGGTCGTAGCGCTTGGCCTTGTCATACTGGTTGAGCTTGTAGAGCTCTATGATCTGTATCAGCTTGCTGGCATACTGCGGGTTGGTGGCATAGCCGCAGGCTTTCAGTCCGCGAGCCCATCCCTTGTAGTCGTGCTGCGAGAGTTCGAAGAGGCGTGCGTAGCGTGGCTGGCGCGCCAGAAACTTGCTGTGGTCTTCGTAGCTGTCTCTTGCGTCCTGGTATACGCGGAAGCATTCGCCACGGGCATCATCGTCGTGGTATTGGGTTGGTCCCGTCCAGTTGTGACATTTGATGCCGAAGTGGTTGTTGCCCTGGCGTACGAGGTCGCTCCTTCCTGCCGCACTCTCAAACAGTCCCTGTGCTAGGGTGATGCTGGCTGGAATGCGGTAACGGAGCATCTGCTCGATGGCAAGATCCTTATACTGGTTGATATATGTCTGATAGGCCTGGTTCCACTTCAGCTGTGCGCCCATCGGGAGGCAGCAGAGCAGAGCGAGCCCTAAAATGTTTGCTTTTAGATGATTCATTCTGCAAAAATATAAAAAAAAACGGATAAATCGCGGTTTATTACAAAATTTTTAATATCTTTGCACAAAATATGACATACAAATGCAGGGGCTATCTGTCTCTTCTGAGAGATACTGACTTGTTTCGTAGAAATAAAGATTTAAATAATGAGAACTCGTACAAAAGTAATTATAGCTATCGGCTCTAACAGAAATCAGGAGGAGAATGTGTTGAAGGCACATGAACATCTGAGATGGATGTTCAAGAACTGCCTCTTCGGTCCGCGCATGTGGACTGAGCCTATCGGACTGGAGAATTCAGACAAGTTTCTGAATCAGGTGATGATGGGGGAGACCATCTGCTCTAAGAAGTCTGTGCTTGCCGCGCTGCGGAGTGTGGAGCAGGGATGCGGACGCAAAATCCGTGGCCCTTATCGTAAGGTAGATGTTCCGCTGGATCTCGACCTTCTGCTCTATGGCGATGAGAAATTGCACGAGAGCGAGTGGGAACGTGATTATATTCAGAGTTCTATCAGCTACCTCGAAGAGAAGGATGCTAAGAGATAATGATTTAGGCACGGAAAAAGAAACGGGAAACCCGAATCTGGTATGTAGATTTACAATACCGGATTCGGGTTTTCTGTTGTAAGATTGAGTTCTATCACTCTTCCTTCTTTCAGCGACTTCTGCACGTTGATGATGCGCTGGTTGCTGCTGCCCCTGAAGAAGAGGTCTTCATCGCGCAATGCCTGTACGAAGGGGCCGTCTACCAATACATCGATTTGGCGGAGGAGTTCCAGCTGCTCGGGATTCTTCACGAGGTTTTCGAAGAGATAGCCCGTAAAGCACCAGATACTCTTGCTGCTCTGCTCCCTGATGGCGCGCGCCAGCTCGGCAAAGCCTTTTGCCTGGAACATAGGGTCGCCGCCCGAGAAGGTGACGTTGGCGAAGGGGTCGCTCATGATTTCCTTCATCAGCTCGTCGGTAGAGGTCATCGTGCCATGGCTGATGTCCCACGACTGCGGATTATGGCAGCCCGGACAATGGTTGGGGCATCCCGCACAATAAATGGATGTGCGGAAGCCCGGACCGTCTACCATCGTATCATGTACGATGCTTAAAACGCTGATCATTTTACTTTTCTCCTCCGATATGGGTTACTCGGTCGTGGAGCTCGGCAAGCTTGCCGCTGTTCCAACGGTCTGTAGTACCTACCAGATAACCGGTGATGCGCTGCAGCTTGTCGATGTGGTGGCTGCCGCACTTAGGACAAACCTCGAGGTGGGCGTCAGCATTCTCGTAGCCGCAGTCGAGACAGCGGTTGCGGTTGTGGTTTACTGAGCCGTAACCCATGTTGTACTTATCCATCATGTCTACCACGCTCTCGATAACAGAAGGGTTGTGGGTAGCATCGCCGTCAATCTCTACATAGAAGATGTGGCCGCCACGGGTCAGGTCGTGGTATGGAGCCTCGACCTGTGCCTTCTTCAGGGCTGTACACTTATAGTATACAGGCACGTGGTTAGAGTTGGTATAATAGTCGCGGTCTGTAACGCCAGGGATGACGCCAAACTGCTTTCTGTCCTTCTTAGTGAACTTACCGCTCAATCCCTCGGCTGGAGTAGCCAGGATAGAGTAGTTGTGATGATACTGCTCGCTGAACTCGTTGGCACGGTCGCGCATGTAGGTAACAATCTTCAGTCCCAGTTCCTGTGCCTTCTCGCTCTCGCCGTGGTGCTTGCCGATGAGGGCAACCAGGCATTCTGCCAATCCGATGAAGCCGATACCCAGGGTTCCGTGGTTGATGACGCTCTCGATGGTCTCTTCCGGCTTCAGGTTTTCTGCGCCTACCCAGAGATACTTCATGAGCAGAGGGAACTGCTTGGCCATCGCCGTCTTCTGGAACTGGAAGCGCTCGTCGAGCTGCTTGGCTGTGATGTCGAGGATATTGTCGAGCTTGGCAAAGAACATGTCGATGCGCTGCTTTTCGTTTTCGATGCCCATGCACTCGATGGCGAGCTTCACGATGTTGATGGTAGAGAAGCTCAGGTTACCGCGGGCGATGCTGGTCTTCTCGCCCCAGCGGTCTTCGAACACGCGGGTACGGCAGCCCATGGTTGCAATCTCCCACTTGTAGCGCTCCGGATCATCAGCACGCCACTTCTCGTTCTGGTTGAAGGTGGCGTCGAGGTTCAGGAAGTTAGGGAAGAAACGGCGGGCTGTTACCTTGCACGCCAGCTTGTAGAGGTCGTAGTTTCTGTCCTCAGGCAGATAGTTTACGCCTCTCTTCTTCTTCCATATCTGGATAGGGAAGATGGCTGTTTCGCCATTGCCTACGCCCTGATAGGTGCTCTGCAGGATTTCGCGCATGATGCAGCGGCCCTCGGCGCTGGTATCGGTACCGTAGTTGATGCTTGAGAATACTACCTGGTTACCGCCGCGGCTGTGGATGGTGTTCATGTTGTGGATGAATGCCTCCATCGCCTGATGCACGCGGTTCACGGTCTTGTTGATGGCGTGCTGCTCCAGGCGTTCGCGGCCCTGCAAGCCGTCGAGCGGCTTCTCTATGTAGTCGTCGATTGGCGCATCATAGAGGTTGCTCAGGTCTTCGCCTGTCAGCTTCTCCAGGTTCTTCACCTCTTCCTGGTACGACATGCGTACGTATGGAGCCAGATAGAAGTCGAAGGCTGGGATGGCCTGACCGCCGTGCATCTCGTTCTGGCAGGTCTCGAGAGAGATGCAAGCCAGCACGGCTGCGGTCTCGATGCGCTTGGCAGGACGGCTTGAACCGTGACCGGCTGTGAATCCGTGGTTCAGAATCACGTCGAGCGGATGCTGCACGCAGGTGAGACTCTTGGTTGGGTAATAGTCCTTATCGTGAATATGTATATAGTTGTGCATGACGGCGTCGCGTACATCCTCAGAGAGGAGGTAGTCGTCGACGAATGGTTTAGTGGTTTCTGACGCGAACTTCATCATCATGCCGGCTGGTGTATCGGCATTCATGTTGGCATTTTCACGGGTAATGTCGTTGTTCTTGGCATTGACGATGCTCATGAATACGTCGCGTGTCTTCGCCTTGCGGGCGATGTTACGCTGGTTACGGTATGCGATATACTTCTGGGCAACATCTTTGCGGGCACTCTTCATGAGCTCCATCTCGATGGCGTCCTGAATGGCCTCAACGCTCATCTGGCTCTTGCCGCGATAAGAGATGTGGTCGGTTATCTGCTCGATAAGAGTGGTATCTTCACCCTTGTCGGTATGCAACATGGCCTTGCGAATGGCTGCCATGATTTTCTGTTCGTTGAATCCAACGATGCGTCCGTCACGCTTTACTACTGTCTGGATCATTTTAGTATTACTTTTACGATTGATGTTTAAATTACTTAGTATTAAGTCATTATGACTTGACGAGGTAGATAGATACCTCCTTTTGACATTGCAAAGATATAAAATATTTCTGAAAGTAATTACTTTTGGACAACTTTTTTATCGTTAAAAAATATTAAGTCGCTGATAATCAGGTGATAACGAAAAAGTTTTGGAAAACTTTGACAAATTTCTGTTTCCCGAAACGTTTAAGTTGTTATCTATCAGCGTGTTGCGCATTTTGTGCGCTTGTGTGCGTTTTTCCCTTGTTGTCTGTGCTTTATGACAGGATGGAGAAAGCAAATCGCCGCAACGCCCGTGTATAGGGCATTGCGGCAATTCGGGGGTGATTATTTCGTTTGTCGCTTATAGTCGAGCGCAGCTCCGATGGCGGTGCAGAATTCCGAGTATTTCGGTATCCTGAACCTCACTCCGTAGAGTTTCTCCATGGCTGGGAACACCTCGCGGCATTGCGGCAGCAGGGTGAGGTTGCCGATGAGCACGAAATCCTTGATGCCCGATTCGAGCGATGAGAGGATGGTAGCCGAACCTATCGACTGCAGCACCATCCAGATGAGTCCCATGGCGATGTCTTCGCGCGAAGCGTTGGCCTTGGCGTTGCTGAAGAGCGATGCGGTGGCGTTCATCGGGAGTCCGGGCAGAGGCTTGGCGCTGATGTCGCCTATCAGCAGGTTTATCTTGCTCACGTCGCCGTCCTTGGCGAGGTTGATAATCTGCTTGATGTCGTCGGTCTTGAGCATGATGCGGCTCAGTCCTGCCAGGGTTCCGCCGCCTATGCCGATGCCTCCGATGTGCCTTATCTCGTTGTCATCGCATTTTACGAGCGATGTACCGGTTCCCATGCTCACCACGATCATGCGGTCGAGCTTGCTCTCGTATCGGGCGCCCAGTCCGTCGGCCACGAACTCCTCGCTCTTCGAGGTAGGCAGTCCGTAGATGGGCTCGTCGATATAGGCAGAACCTACGCCTGTGAGCATCACCTGTTCTACATCGCTCAGCGCAATCTTGTTGTCGTGAAGATACTTGCCGAAGGCTCCGTAGAGCGAGGTGATAGGGTCGGTGGCCTTGATGCGGATGGGGCTTACCACCACGCCGCTTTCATCGATGCCCACAATCTTGGTCGTAGAGATGCCTACGTCGATTCCTATAACAATCTTTTTCATTCCTTTATATATATAATAATGTGTATTTTCTCAGATGATGCCCCTCTAGAGCACGCCCATCTTGCAGAAGGTGATGAGCACGGCGTAGCCCACTATCATGCTCAGGATGCCCACCGTGAGTCCTGCCTTCACCATGTCGGTCTGCTGGATGAGTCCGGTAGAGTAGGCGATGGCGTTAGGAGGGGTTGAGATAGGCAGCGACATGGCGCAGCTGGCCGATACCGCTACTCCGATGAGGATGGTAGAGGTGCCGCCGATGGTGTTGAGCTTGTCGCCCATGCCGGTGCATACCACCGTAAGGATAGGGATGAGCAGGGCGGCGGTGGCGGTGTTGGAGATGAAGTTACTCAGGATGAAGCATACCAGTCCGGATACGATCATGATGACCAGCGGATTGAATTCTGCAAACGGAATGCTCTTTACGGCTGCCTCGGCCAGACCGGTGCCGTTCATCGCCAATCCGAGGGCGAATCCGCCTGCCACCATCCAGATGACAGCCCAGTCAATCTCCTTCAGGTCCTTGGCTGTAACCACTCCCGTAAGGGCGAATATGGCGATAGGGAGCATGGCCACGGTGTTGGCGTTGATGCCCAGCTGCTTGCCGAATACCCAGAGCACGATGGTTGCGAGGAAGGTGATGGCCACTACCGTGGTGCGCCAGTTGTGCTGCATGTTGCCCTCGATGTTGAGCTCGATGGTCTTGGCAGAGAACGGGAACATCTTGCGGATGATGATCCATGCCATCAGGAGCATGATGAGCACCATAGGGGCCATGATCAGCATCCAGTCACCGAAGCTGAGACCCAGGTTCAGTCCCGCAGGGTCGTTCAATACCTTGAAGGCGAAGGCGTTAGGCGGGGTTCCGATAGGGGTTCCCATACCGCCCAGGTTGGCTCCGATAGGAATGGCCATGGTGAGCGCCACGCGGCCCTTGCCCGAAGGCGGCAATGATTTGAACACCGGTGTGAGGAAGGTGAGCATCATGGCGGCGGTGGCTGTATTTGAAATGAACATCGAGAAGATGCCGGTGATGAGCATGAAACCCAGCAGCACGTTCTCTGAACGCTTGCCGAATGGCGCAATCAGGGCCTTCGCCATCATCACGTCGAGTCCGCTCTTGGTAGCGGCTATGGCGAGTACGAAACCGCCCAGGAAGAGGATGATGGTAGGGTCGGCGAAGCACGCCATCACACCCTGATAGTCGAGCAGCTTGCCCATCTCTGCCTCCGAGCCTTGCATAATCTTGAAGGCGGAGTCGCTGACGAAGAACAGCAGCACGAAGATGATCACTACGCTGGTAGCCCATGCCGGTATGGCCTCGGTGAGCCAGAGCATCACGGCCATGACGAAGATGGCGATGACGCGCTGCTGCACGATGGTGAGTCCATCGATGCCGAAGCTGTCGATGGGCAGGTTCCAGACGATAACGGTAAGCAGAGCCGTTATGAGGAACAGCAATGCTTTCTTGCGATTAAAATCGCCATTCAATACTTTCTTTACAGTTTCTTGCATTATCTTTCTGTCTTAAGGATTATTTTCTTGCAAAAATACGTGTTTTTTTTGTATTTAGCAAGTTTTTTTGCAGAAATAGTGAAAAAAATGCCGAAAAATGTTGTTGTTTCAAGAAAAAATGCTATATTTGCAGTGGATTTACCGATAACGGCTATCGGTGATGCAGAAAACCTGGAGAACCCAGAAGGGTGATTCAGCGAATCTGATATGTCTAATAAATAAGGAGATAATGAAATGAACAAGTCTGTAGTATTTATCATCATCCTGCTCGTGATAGTTCTATCTATCATCGTATCGCAGTACTTCCACAAGCGCCACCATGAATATAAGATGGCAGACATCGAGAAGGCTATCCGCAAGGCTTATCCTAAGGGTATAGGCTCGATACGCAAGGAAGAACTGGTAACAGCTGTGAAGAAATACTTCCACTGTTCGGCGAAGGAGGCTCATTATATAATAGGTGTAGCCCGTCGCAAGAAGCTGGTTGATATCGCTGCAGAATATGTTACCATCATGTTTTGAAATAAGGTAAAAACATTAAATATGCTTTAGCCGTGAGGCTGAATCACTTTGAAAAAAAGTATTATTTATTTGAGGCACAAAGGATTGTTAATGACATGCTGATTCCGTAAGGGGAAATGCGGGTTAGCATGTTGTATTCGGGCGTCTGGTATGGTACATTGCGTAAACAATTTAACTGCCAGACAAAGTTTACCCTCCCTAGGACTTTTTAAGACCTGGGGAGGGTTTTACTATTTCAGGCTCAGCACCTTTTATTCAAGTCCGTCGCCGCCGTTTTCGCTTCCGGTTCCGCCAGCAGAATCGCCTCCCGATGGGTTATCGCCTCCGGATGGATTATCGCCTCCGGATGGGGTAGTAGGAGGCGTATCGGTAGAGGTAACCTGCTTTACCACCTTGCCGTTTCGGTCGTAGCAAGTGATGTTGACGGAAGTCTCTTCGAGTTCCTTCTTGATGTCGGTGTTAGGCACGAAGATGATGTATCGGCGGGTGATGAGGTTGGCGCTCACCTTGTTCACATCCTCAACGGCGGTAGAGTTAAGACCGAATCGGAGGCTGCCCAGTCCTGGCACAGCCACGCTGTGGCCCTCGGTGGCCCATGCAGCAATCACTTCGCCTATGGCCGACCATCCGGCGTTGATCACCGCCTTAGGCAATCCGCTGCGAACGGCAGCTTCTTCTATCACCTTCGTGGCGTTGAGCTGGCTGTAGAGTTCAGCCTGCATCACGAATGCCCACTTCTGCTTACCTTTTTCGAACGCTACGTTGCGCTCAATTGCTTTTACTTTAATACCCATAATTCAAATCGTTTTTTAATGGTTAAACAAATCAGTTTACATGCAGCTGGTAACGCCGAGCGTAGTGCCTACGGCAGTAAGTACAGCGATAATCACCTGCAAGATAGTTTTCCAAACTTCCTTTTTCATTTTCTTTTTTCCTTTCTTTTTTTAATGGTTCAACAATCAGTTTTTTAGTGGTTAATTCAGCCTATCTTTGAACGACAATGCAAAGATACAACATTTTTCTCTGAAAAACAATAGTTGTCCAGAATCACGTGCATCCTTGTCCCGAATCACGAGCATTCCTTCCTCATTAATCATGTATTTGCTTGACGCCACACGCCCTGAAAGGGCAGAAGCTCCTAGCCCAGGGCAACGCCCTGGGTTTTAAGGATGTAGCCAATACGCCCTGTAAGGGCAAAAGCTTTATATTTTTTGCTTGAGGTTTTAAAGCTTTTGCCCTTACAGGGCGCCGGGATTGCGTCAATAGCTACCCAGGGCGTTGCCCTGGGCTAGGAGCTTCTGCCCTTTCAGGGCGTGTCCCAACGTACCCCCAACTGCGTCCCGATGTACCGCCATCTACGTCCCGACGTATCGCCATCTGCGTCGGGACGCAGATGGTGGTGCGTCGCCACGCAGTTTTGGGGGCATCGGGCGCACAGTTACTTGCTATGTGGGTTAGCTGGTGGATAGAAGGAAAGGCAAAAATGTGAATGTGAATGTGAATTTGAAATGTTTTTCAATGTTACCTGAAGGAGAAGCGTATAATCGTGTTTAAGTAATAGTAGCCATTATAATAGGTTCATATTATATATATAATAAGGTACGCGCGCGAGGACTGAATTTCATTCACAATATCCAATAAAAGGAATGGATGGAACAACCCGATACATTGATTTACATTTCAAATTCACATTCACTTTCACATTTTGTTTTGATGGCTTTATGAAAAAAAGACAATTTGATAAAAAATAATTTAGAATTTATTTGTTTATTCGGGAAAAAAGTATTACTTTTGTAGATGCTATGAAAAATAACTTTCATGGTATAACTTAAATCGCAAGCTAATGACTGGACGAATCCAAAACAGCACCGAAAAGACTTCTTACGTTGTCTTCAAGTTTGATTTCTGCAAAAGCCGGAATCTTTCAAGTATCGAGGGTACTCTACCCTTGGAATTTCCCGAAATGCCATCGCCTGAAAAATATCAGGAGTGTCAGACTGGTTTCGAGAAGGTAATGGACAGTTTGCTGAAAAGCAAGAAAATGACTTTAGTGGAATCACGGAAGAATGAGGAAGATGTTATTCACGACAACCGAATATTGGGATTTCGCGAAGGTGTGGCTGTGCTGGATGTATGCGCAGACAAAAAAGAATTTTATTGGAGTAACTTTAAGGAGAATGAAATTCACAACCAGCCTTTCTGTAAGGTAATCATTGATAATCGCCCCAACAGAGGTTTCCTTTTTGTGGAAGAATCTAGAATCTTCGGCGGCAAAAGAGGACAGGACAAGGTGGTGGCTCTTCTGCGTGATAATATCAACAGGGTGGCGAATCAATATGGCTGGAATATGGTGATTTCTGCCAAGTTGCCACCTGGTGATTTCTTTGATGCCGTGGCTGAAAGAATCAAGGCTGGCTATAAGCCAAAGGCTGTGGTGTTTTCATTTCCTCGCCATCAGACCCTTAGCGATGCGCCATATTCCTTTGTCAAGCAATTCCAGATGCAGCATTCCTTCATGGAGTGTATCAATGCTCGTAAGTTTCATGCCAGATATGAAACTGATCCTGGTGAGCAGTTGCACTTGGACAAGGCAAACAGAGACATTGCCATGTTGGTGAACCTGTGCAGCAAGGAAGATTACGGCATCAAGGTATACTATTGGAAAGGTCCGTGCACCTCTTCCCGTTCGCTGAAACGAACCAAGGTGAAAATCTCCGATGCAGAGATTTCCGCCCTGGTTATAGGAGATGCTGTCTGTTGCGATTGTCATGGGAATTCTCAGTTTGCTTTGATCAATTCTCTTGATGTGATTCTTGATGATTTAAATGGTTACGACGATGAGGTTATTTAAGATGAAGACCAGACAGATGGTAGATAAATCTTTTTCGCAACACATGATTTATCAGGTTTTCAGAGCCATCACCCATGATATCTTCAATGATAAGACGTGGTTTCCTACGTCCAGATGTTCATGCGAGGATGTTTTTTATGAGGTATTCTGCATCGTAGACAAAATGCTGTTTTCGCATACCGATACTGAGAGCCGCCTGGCCTTTGTGGAAGGAATAGGGCAATATGAGAAAAACTATGTTGACGAGGATGGGTATGCTACAGCTCAGGACGAGCGGCAGAGAATCGTATTTGTCATCCTGTATATGGCAGCTGTGATACTTCAGATGATGCCTTTGGAGTCGAAAGTGTTTCAATTTTGCTCAATGATTATGGGGCAATGGAGAGGCTACGTAACTCAGGAGTTTTCTCAGCGGTGCCTCGGAGCAGTCGTGAAGAACCATGAGGTGGTTGAGCGGCTGGCAGCCAATATCGGTTATTATGGCGAGGATGGTTTCTTCGTTTCATCTCAGATTAATGAACTGATGCGCCAGAACAATGATGAAGATTATCTGCACGGATTCGAGCCTGAACAGAAGAGGACATTAGAATTGGAAGTGACAGACGATGAGCATCAGGAAAACGGCGGGCAGGAAAAAACGGAAGAAGATAATGAGAAGAAATGGGGCGACTTGAGCCAGGAAGAAAGAGTAAAGCGAGCCTTGCAGAAGATGATAGACGAGAAGGCTATTCCTTTGAAGAAAGACTATGCCCTGATTATGGTGGCGCTCTCTGATATCAAAGATTTTGAAGGCAAATTTGATAATGGCGCATCTTTCTGCAAGTATCTTACGGAGCAGCTTGGCATGCCTTCCGACCTGACCAATGCCAGTGTCATCTCCAAGCGTTTCTCCAAGATGCGTGGCGAATTTCCCAACTGGAGTTTTGATGATGTAAGTGATCCTAACGCCCGGCAGAAACTCATCAATATCGCTAACCGTTTTGTTGCCATCTACCGTAAGGGGCAGTAGGAAGCGGGGAAATGATTGCTTCTTGTGAGTGTTGGCAAGTTTTAGATGGAATGTTAAAAACGTAAAATAGAGCAAGTTTTAGGCATATTCTACGTTTAACAATAAAATAGGTTTGATAAACAAATTTGGATATGAAGTATTTTGTAAAAAAATCAGTCTTACTACTGTTGGTAGTCTTGGCTTTTTGTGCGTGTGACAACAGCAATGACAATGGTGAAGTTATTCCGCCAAATCCACAGTCATCGAAATCTGTCGTCAATTATACTGGCGAAGTAGAGTTTGTGGTGAATGCGCCACAAATTCGTGAGGATATAGAGCAGGATTTGAAGGCAAACCCTCCTTTTGGAGGAAGCAAGAAATATCAGTTTATCATAAAAAAACACTCGACGCTTGCTCCTTTATTTATGCTATATGCGGTGAATCCTGAGGACGATAAGTCTGCTGACGGATATATACTGCGCAACGCTGGTAAAGTGGAGAGGAATGACAATTATAGATTGTTCTCTGCCGTATCTGGACTAGCTTGGTATAAGATGGATATTGTGCCTGTCGACACAAAGGATGGCAAGCCTGTTGCAACATACGATGTGTTTATGCATCTACCTATTCCTTCTTCTTTGGTTCATAGCAAGATGTATTTCTGCGAAGACCTTACGGAGAAATATCGCCAGAAGTTCCCTAATGAAGACATTCATGCTGTGGTTCGCCGTTTGGTTCTTTCTTATGTCAGTGGGGGTGATAATATAAAAGAATAGGAACATATCTGAACAGAAGATTTTTTAGAAATAATACAGTATCAGCACTTTTTGCTTCGTTTGCAAGCAAAGAGTGCTTTTTTTATGCCTTCAGATGAACTGGAGGCTTAGCGGAAGGCTTAGTTGCCGGCGATGAGGCTTAGTAGGAGGCGAACCGGCAGGACGCCTATTGCCGGGGAGGCTTTTTTTCCTTACTTTTGCATACAGAAATAATCAATGATTGGGATTATGGAAAAAGGAAAGAAAATAACTCCACAGGAAGCGTCTCAGACTAATCCAGTGGCAAAGCCTGAGGATACCAAGGGCGGAATCAATAACAAGGTATCATCTGGGGTGATAGGAAAAAAGCTGGCTGAACAGGCTGAAGAGAATGAAGAGATGCCCATGCATCACCTGATTGCCGATAAGGATTATCCGTCGGGCATCAGAGAATGGATGACCACTTCGCCTTCTGACCTCAAGTATCCTACGCTGGTGGTGGCTGCTGCCATGCTCAGCGTTTATCTTACACGTGTCAGAATACAGTATGTGTATGATAATCAGGGAGAAAAATCGGCCATCGTGTTGCAGGTCATCGTAGAGGGCGAGCAGTCGAGCGGAAAGTCGTTTGCCAGATACATCATGCGTACCCTGATGAAACCTTTCATCGAGCGCGACAGCGAAATGAGAGCCAAGGAGCAGGAGTATGCTGCCCTGAAGCGACGCCAGGGCAAGAAGGATGGCAAGCTGCCACCCGAACCGAAGACCGACATCACCATCCTGCCCGAAACCGTATCGCTCACCATGTTTATCAAGCGATGCGATGCTGCCGTCAAGCTTTATGGTGCTCCGAAGACGCTCTTCGAATTTGCCGATGAGATTTCTGCCATCGTCCATTCTGCCAAGCGCCAGTTTGCCGACCTCTCGCAGGTTATCAAGACGGCTTACGATCTGGGCAGCGTCTATGGTCAGGATTTCATGAGCGAAACCAGCTATAGTGCCATGGTAGATGCCTTGCTGTCGTTCGTTTTCTGCGGCACCCAGAGTGCGGTGAGCAGATATATGAACAAGGCTGCCATTGAGGGCGGTGCTGTAACCCGAACCATCTTATGCCCGCTCATCAGTCATCTGGGCGACAATCCGCCACAGTTTCAGGCGTTGACCGATACGCAGCGTAATGAGCTGGAGAATACGTTGGATAAGCTCTTCGGTTTGTGCTACGAGGAAGATGGAAAATTCCATCAGGAGATAGAGGAAGATATGAGCTGGCTCTACAAGACGGTGGTAAAATGGTGTAACGACTGCCGCCAGCAGGTGGTGAAAACCATGTCTAAGTCGATGGATGTCTTCTACAAGCGCAGTTCGGTTTCAGCCTTCCGCATCGCTGCCCTCATGCAAGTGCTTTACAAAGTGGAAGGGAAGAAGAGCGAGAAGGAAATCCGAAAACTGGTTAGGCAGACCTATCTGGCTTGTGCCGACCGCATCTTGCAGAATATGTTGCAGCGGTGGGGCAAGGCTTTCGAGCAGATTTCTGCCGAGGGCGAAGGAGAGCCTTATCATACTGTAGACTATTTCAGCGAGTTGCCGCAGGAATTCTCTTATCAGTTCCTGGAGGAATTTCTGAAGCAGAAGGAGCTCAAAACCCCTGCCCGCAACATGGTGTGCAACTGGCGCAGATGGGGATGGCTCGAAAAACCAGCAAAGGGCGAGGATAGAAAGGTGCTTAGAAAGACGCAGCAGAAAGGCACTATTGGTGATGGTAATATTAAAAAAGACAATTAGAAGATGGCAGAATATATAGATTCAAATACGCTCTCTAAACTTAGAGCTATCAGCATCCTGGAGGTTGCTGATGAATTGGGAATGGGTTTGCGGTATCATAATGCCCTTTGTATCAGTCATAATGATACCCATCCGAGTTTGCATTTCTGGACTTCCACCAACACTTGTCATTGCTTTGCATGCGGGTGGGGTGGAGATAATATCGACCTGGTGATGAAACGGGAGAATCTCTCTTTTTCGGAGGCTTGCCAATGGCTGTGCAGAAGATTCAATATCAGCGCCGGTAATCATTCTGCGGGAAACCGTAAGGATGTGCTTCATCGGGATAAAGCTGTTGCTGAGCATAGAAAATCTGAATGTGATACGGACAGACTCAATCTCAGAGGCGAGTTTCAGCATAAGCCTGACGTAGATTATCTGATGCGTATGCTCATGGGTAAGAAACTGACAGATAAAGCCAAGGATTTCCTGTTCTATCAGAGAAAGTTGCGCCCGGAATATATCTATTGGTGTAGAGTGGTGAGCACAGATTTCTCCATTGCTGGCTATCGCTTTGGTGGAAAGTTTTTTGATGGTCCTTCCCTGTTGATTCCCTATTATGACGTTCATGGCAATCTGCTGACGGTTCAGAGCAGATATCTGGGAGATAAGACTGAAGAAAAACCGCGGTTTAAGTTTGCACCAGGTAGCAAGCCGATGGTATATGGGATGCAGATCTTGCCGCAGGTGACAGAAAAAGAGCCATTGGTTATTACCGAGGGATGTACCGACTGCTGGAGCGCTATGTCTATGGGTTACAAGGCAATAGCCATCCCGAGTGCTACGCTTTGTAATGAAGAATGTCGCAATCTTTTAGCGGGAAGGAATCTTCACATGTGGCCTGATCAGGACAAGCCGGGCATTGGTCTTTATATGAAACTGAAGGAAATGTTCCCTCAGCTGGTGTACCATCAGTTGCCGGAAGGTTGCAAGGATTTGTCTGATTATTACCAGTCGTTTTACGTTCAGAAAATGTGAAAGTGAATGTGAATTTCAAATGTTTTTCTATTGTTGTTTTTAAGTTGTTACGTGTTATGATGAAGTTGTTTTTAAATCGTTTTCGTAGAAATCATGGCGCCATTGTTGGTCGCCTTAGTCAGGAAGTAGTTAATCGCCAGGGTATCGTTGCAGGCCATCAGTACATTTGTGATACGATGGAGCGCGAGGGTGGCTGTCTGGAGCCGGGGGAATATCACATCATGGTGGCTAAATGCAAATGTTTCGCCCGCCAGATGCTTTTCCTCGAACCGATAAGGGATGATTCTTCTTCATCTTCCTCTCTTCCTCTCCCCGAAACCTGCAAGCTTTGCCGCATGGAGCGCAAGAGTCATGAGTTCGGTTGTCTGGAAGAGCTTTATGCCCTTCCTTGTCCCATGATGCAGCCGGGCAATGGTCCGTTCCGCCTGCGCCAGGGTGGCATCCTCATCGGCGAGGCCCATGCGTCCGGGGTCGTACTCAAGAGTCAGGAACGCTTCCTCCAACTCTACGACCGCATGAAGAAGGCGATGGTCAGGGGCAGCGAGGTAGTGGTAGTGATAGAATAGGAAATGGGGGTAAGGAACATCTTGGCTAGAAAAACTGCATTTTCTCGGCTTCCCAGAAGTTTCATTGCGTAAAAATCATCATGTTTTTACGTAATGAAACTTTTTTTTTACCGAAAACTCCCCTCCATACAGAAAAAAAGGCTAACTTTGCAAACGTATGGCAATTTATATTGCTACTATTTCCCTAGTTTATCATTTAATTATCACAAACTATCATGAAACATCGTTTAGCTTTTTTCTTCATCGCGTTATTGAGCTGTCTGTCTATCTCGGCTCAAAAGTTTGAACTGGATCCTCTTTGGGGAGATTCCATCGAGTGTATGGTAGCCTCGAAGCCCGATTCGCTTTGGAAGATAAGCGAGCCTATCCAAAGTGTGAAATTCCCGAAGGGGATGGAAATCGAGTCGTGCGGAAAGGCCAACGGATATTATGTGGCATTCAAGAAGGATGGCGCATCCTATATGGCGTATATGGGAGATCTGAAGTTCAGCGCCGACAATCCTGAGGGCACGGTCAATCCTTTGAGCGAGGACACGGTGAAGAAACACTCCGCCTTGGGTCATTTCTATGCCACCTATACGCCTGCTGTGCTGGTACTTATATTGATGGGTATGATTCTGGCCACTTTCTTCGTGGCTCGCAAGAGTTCTCCGGCTGTTCCTTTGGCTCTGAAGGTTATACCGGTTTGCATGCTTCTCATATCCATCATAGAAGTGATAGGCTACAAGGTTCTTGGTGGCGATATGTTTTGGTGGTGCGACAACGACCGTTATGGATTCTTTGGCTCTTTATTCCGGGTAATCCCATTTGGCGCAGTAGTGGCTTTGCAGTTCTACACATTTAAGATGTTTGAGACCTTGGTCTTCTCCGATGTTCCTGCAGAGGAGAAGGGGAAGCTTAGCCTTAAGCCTGCTATGGTGAGTCTTGCCGCGTGCTTACCGGTGTTGATAGCCTATGCCATGATCGTGCAGTTGTGGCTTGGATGGCAAGGGATGATAAGCGACGCCATCATGTTCATTCTTTTCTTGGGTACTTTGGTTTCGGGTATCGCCATCTCTGTCAAGAAGAATGCCGAGGCGCTGGGCGCAGGCAAGGGCTTGATAGTCACCATCTTTAGCGTTATTTATCTCGTCGGACTTTTGATAGCAGCCTGGGGAGTTATCATCGTGCTTCTGAAGATTATCCTTCAGGTGCTGATGGTCATAGCCGGTATCTTAGCCCTTTCTGCCTTGGCACAACGTACCTATTATAAGGGTAGTGATGGACATATCTATGCCAAGAGTGGATTTGAAAGCCTTCATCGGGTAGATTAGCAAGGAGCGGATGATATGCAAGTGTTGTCTTAGGTAACATCTTGGGTAACATCTTGAGCCCCACCTTGAGACCCATCTTGAGTAACATCATCTCCTTCGATATAATTCACTTCAATATCATGGTGTTGAACTTTTGCATGTGGTTCAAGAACGGGCTGAAGGCCCAAAAGCTCCTAGCCCAGGGCATCGCCCTGGGTATAATGGCAAACAGCAAGGCGCCCTGTAAGGGCAAAAGCTTTATTATTACTAAGTATTTAAAGCTTTTGCCCTTACAGGGCGACAGGTTTGCGTCCGTATTTACCCAGGGCGATGCCCTGGGCTAGGAGCTTCTGCCCTTTCAGGGCGTGTGGGGCAAACTTGGGGAAGTTCTTTTTTTATTCCTCCTTCAGCTTACTTTGCTCAATCAAATGATCCAGTCGCAGGATTTCGGTATCCTTCTTTTCAAGTAAGGAGATAAACTCATCTTCGAGATTCATCTGGTATTGCATATCTGGGTCAGATGCCATTGAAAGAAGCATTTTAATCATATACTCCATATCTGTATCTCCATCATAGGGGGTATAATCTATTTTCAAGAGGTGTTTGTCTTCCCTGCAAGTTCTTGCTTGGTCAAAAATGCTTAATACCTTCTTTTGACTCGAGTTTTGAGTCTTGCTGATTATTGGTAATTGGATAATAATGTTGCCGGGGGCAGGGCATGCAACTGGAGTTTCGAAATCTCCTATACGGTGGGCTAGGAGAAAAACCGAAATCGTTGGGAGAGATTCATCTCCAATACCATCCGAGTTTTTCTCTTCTATATAGCGCTGCCATGCCAGATGCTGGCGAGGTTCCAAGACGTCCGTGTCAACCCAAGTTTTATACAGCCTTATGTTTGTAAGCTCGTTGCTGTTCTCGTTATTCTTTATGCTGGCAACAAATCCCATCTTAAATATCGAAATGCTATTGCTTTTGATATTGCGGAATCCATCTTGGCATATCTTGATGCTGACGACTTTTCTTTGCAAAATCGCAGACAAGAACGTCTTGGTGATGCGCTCTTCTTTCATGATGCGTTTGAACACAGCATCATATAATGGATTGGCTATATAAACTATCATATTTTTTTTAATTATCTTTAATCCTTATAATCTACCTTGATTACGATAACGCGGATGGTCTGGTCTTCGCCATCATTTGCCACCTTGGCGATGTGCCAGTCTCTAGGGAAGAAGATGAAGAATTCGCCGGGGGTACTGTCGAAGAAACGGGCCTTCCGGCGGTCGTAGTCGTAGTGGATTACGTCGGGACGATACTTGCTGTTGGGGGTGCTGGAGTAGTGGTCGATCACGCCAAAACGCTCTGTGCCCTTCACTACATACTGAAAATCGATGTGCCTGTTATGACTCTCGCTGCTGCGCTTTTCCAGCGGCTCGTTCCTGCTGTCCTCTACACTTACCACGAGGTCGGAACCCGGAATCTTGTGCTTTCCCTTCGGAATGCTCAGCAGATCGGTCTTGGCAAGATAATCGAAGAGCGCCTGCCATTGCTGCGGATTCTTCTGATACTGCAGATAGAAATCTACGAGGTTTACGCTGGAATGCGGCTTCGCCTTGTTGAAACCATTGCGCCAGATGCCGCTCTCTGCCCAAGCCTTTGCCTCTTTTATGAGTTCGGGCTTATCGCCGTAATACTGTGTGTAATAACCTCTTTTACAGCAGTTTTTCTGTGCTGAATTATGACAGCAGGTATGCGCACCGGCGACCATCGATGTACTGAATAAAAGGGCTATGCCCCAGATAATCTTCTTCATTTTGACTTATTAAATTGTAGCGTTAGTTAAATTTGAGGGCAAAAGTACAAAGAATATTCGAGAAAACAAACGGAAAATGGAGATTTCTTCGTATCTTTGCACACATATTTTGTAAGATTATGAAGAAACTGTATATTCTTTTGTGTGGGGCTACGGCGGCCCTGCTGATGGCGGCATGCCAGGGAGGAAAGACGGCTGCTGCTGATGCGGAGGCTGGCGATACCCTGGAGATGAAGTACGCCAAGTTGCTTACCATCGTGAAGCATGGCGATGGGGAAGAGAGTTCCGATGCTGCAGAAGGTATTGATTATCAGTATGCTGAGGCTATCATCGCCAACCCCTGGAAGGCGGGAACGATGCTGCATCGCTACATCCTGATTCCGAAGGGTAAGGAGGGGGATAAGACGGTGGCGATACTTGCCAGAAGGCGCAGCACGGGGGCGAGATGCACTACCGATACCGTGCGCACACCGGTGGAGAGAAGTGCCGTTTTCATCGCTCCCCATTGCCAGCTGATGTACGAACTGGGCTGCCAGCAGGCCATCCGTGGTGTCTGCGACCTCGATTACATCAATATTCCGGATGTAAAGAAGAGGGCTGCTCTTTCTAGGAATGCTGCTGCCGGAAAAACTTCTTCCGGAAATGTTTCTGCAGAGAATGCTGCTGCCGGAAATTCCATCGTGGATTGCGGTTCGAGCATGGCACCCGATATCGAGCGCATCATCGCCCTAAAACCCGAAGCCATCCTCCTTTCGCCTTTCGAAAACAGCGGAGGATATGGCAAGCTCGACAAGCTGCACGTGCCCATCATCGAGGCTGCCGACTATATGGAGTCTTCGCCACTGGGCAGGGCGGAATGGATGAAATTCTACGGCATGCTCTTTGGAAATGAAGAGGGAAAAAGTAACGGAATATCGGGTTCTTGCGAACCAAAGGCAGATTCGCTCTTTGCGAAGATAGAAAAGGAATATCTGAAGCTGAAAGCTGAGGCAGCCGGGTATCCGAAGGGTCTCTCCATCCTGACCGAAAGAAAGACGGGAAACGTGTGGTATGTGCCTGGAGGTCAGAGTACTATCGGTATTCTGCTGAAGGATGCCAACGCCCGTTATATCTTCGAGGACGATCAGCACAGCGGAAGTCTGGCGATGAGTCCGGAGCAAATCTTAGCGAAGGGAAAGCAGGTGGATGTATGGGCGTTCAAGTATTTCGGTGGTGCCCCTTTGTCGCAGGCTCAACTGCTTCAGGAATATGACGGCTACAAGGCTCTTGCTGCCTTCAGCCGGGGTAATATCTATCAGGTAGATACCTCTACGGTACCTTATTTCGAGCTTACGAGTTTCCATCCCGAACTGCTGCTCAGAGAGTTCATCATCCTGGCTCATGGCGAGCGGTTCGGCAAATTGAGATTCTATAAGAAATAGGGCTTTAATCAGAGATTTTACAAGAAATAGTTTTAGTGAATGAAAACCATCGTTTTAGGGGCAATCGCCATTATCATACTGTTTTTCGCCAACCTGGCATGGGGGAGTGTAAACATCCCATGGCAGGACGTGGGGGCGATTATTTCGGGCTCTCAGACCGACGAAACCTACCGCTATATTCTGTTGGAATCGCGACTGCCGGCGGCGATTGCCGCTTTGCTTTCGGGCGCAGCCCTCGCCACGAGTGGCTTGCTCCTGCAGACAGCCTTCCGCAATCCCCTGGCGGGTCCTGACGTATTCGGTATCAGCAGTGGAGCCGGACTGGCGGTAGCCATCGTGATGCTTGCCTTTGGCGGCAATATTGCCCTGGATGATTTAGGGGTAGGATTTCTGGGCGATGCCGGCAACTATGCCATCAGCGGTTTCCTGGCTATCCTCATCGCAGCCTTTATAGGGGCTATGGTGGTGATGGGCATCATCACCTTCTTTTCTGCCATTGTGCGCAGCCATACGGTACTGCTCATCATCGGACTGATGGTGGGCTATCTTGCCAGCAGCGCCATCTCATTGCTCAATTTCTTCAGTACGGCAGAGGGCGTGAAATCGTATATGGTTTGGGGCATGGGCAGCTTTGGCAATGTTTCGAGCCAGCAGGTGATGTTCTTCATCCCGTTGGCCCTCATTGCCCTGGTTGCGTCTCTGCTTCTTGTAAAACCGCTGAACGCCATGCTGTTAGGCGAACAGTATGCCGAGAATCTGGGTTTCAACATCAGGCGTCTGCGCATCGTTCTGCTCATCATCACCGGTCTTCTTACGGCTGTGGTTACCGCCTTCTGCGGTCCCATCGCCTTCATCGGTCTGGCAACGCCTCATATCGCCCGCCTCATCATCGGCACGGAGAATCATCGCCGACTGTTGCCCGTCACGATGCTGATGGGTGCATCCATTGCCCTTCTCTGCAATCTTTTCTGCACCCTTCCGTCGGACGGTGGCATCATCCCCCTGAATGCCGTCACCCCGCTGTTCGGCGCTCCCGTCATCATCTATGTTTTGGTGAAAAAGAAATGATAGAACATCTTAAAACTAAAGTTTTATGGCTTAGATAAAACCATCTAAGTCCTTAAATAAGGTGTTAGAAAACACTGCTGTCCCGTTTAGAAATCATCGGACCTGAAAAGGCTAGGATATAGCCAAT
>OGDB01000017.1_pt1 | contig 84292 bp, 69 predicted proteins | sample 1570361 | NCBI WGS metagenome assembly OGDB01 (sample SAMEA2582173, study PRJEB24529) | metagenome | biome: Human gut stool | place: China | collected 2011 | reverse complement strand
TCTTTCGATTGCCGGTGCAAAGATACAACATTTTCGGGCAGAATGCAAGCTTTCATCCTGACTTTCTTTGCCGGAAATGGTGTAAGTATCTGATAAATAGTACTTTCTATCGTTTTCTGTCAGAACTTTATTGCAGAAACATAGCAAAAAACAGGAAAATACGCATTGAAGGTAGCCGAAGAAACGTGAAAAGCGGTCATTAAGGTCAAGGTCATTAAGGTCATTAAGGTCATTAAGAAAATGGGAATCGGTCATTTTGAGCTATAGTATATATAAATACTATTTATATATATATACTATAGGAAAATGTTTTTCCCCCGAAACCTTAATGACCTTAATGACCTTGACCTTAATGACCGGATAGAATATTTCTGTTTTAAAGACTTGCAGTAAATAAGGTAACGCATCGTAATTAGTTGTTTATTACACATTTATACCAGTATATTAAAGTTGCTATTAATGTTTTTATGTATAAGTATAATCTACATTCTCTAGTGCCGGAAATGAGTTCTTATATTGCTTTTTCTCCTCTCTTTACCTCATTCTACCCCTTATTTACCCCTCGGATTTGTCAAAAATACGTCAAGTCTGAGACAGATTTATGTCTGAGGAGAGGCATTTTTCACCCTTAGGAGTGGGGGTAAAACATCTTCCTATCCCCCATATTTTGCATTTTTCCGTTAAATAACGTGATAAAATTCTTTGGTTTGCCTGCTTTTTATTATCTTTGCTAGTAATTGACAAATTATTGACGTATCAATAGTTCGGAAAGCTAGAAACTACATAACAATAATGCTGAGATGGAAATGGATAATCTATTGTTATATAGCTATTTAGTATGTATATTTCGTGTGTGAAGTAAAGTCTGTATGTTGGGTTATGAATGGAATATATATTTACTTTTTAAATCATAGCATTCGTTTTTTATGCATTCTTCCAATACCTGTTTTCAGCGATGAAAAACGGAAAAATTAGAGTTTCCTGATTACATAAACCCTTTTTTAGCCCATGAATAGCCGATTTTGCACTTTAATTCATGCCCTCATTGAGCAGCTGAAGGAGGAATATCCATTAGCCACGATTCATGGTCATAATGAATTTGCCAACAAAGCCTGTCCCTGCTTTAATGTGAAGAAGGAGTGGGGCTAACAGATAGGGAACGCGCTGCGTTCCCTATTTATACTTATTTTCCGATGCAAAAGTGCTTGAAGATATTGTTTAGCGTTTCCTGGCTACTGATCTGTCCGCCAGTGATTTCGCCCAATTCTTCCAATACCATTTTCAGGTCTTCGGCGATGATGTCGCCGCTCATGCCCATTTCCATCGACTCCAATACTCGGGAGAGGGAATTGTGGGCACGGAGAAGGGCCTCGTAGTGGCGGGCACTCGTTATGATGACGTCGTTCTCGGTAATCTCAGGAATATCAGCGGCTTTTACTAATGCCTGCTCCAGGGATGAAACGTTCTCGCCTGTGCGGGCACTGATGAAGAGTGGGGCTTCTGGTTCGCTGGAATCTCCTTCGCTGGCTTCTGATTCGCTGGAATCTGAGCCACAGGAATGGGTGAATTTATCGAACGCAAGTTTGTCATTCTCAAGTTTATCCATCTTATTAAATACTACCAGCAGCTTCTTGCCCTGGTTCTTCTGCTTCATCTCCTCGATTTCTGAGGCTGATGGTTGCTCATCCAATAGCCAGATTACTATCTTCGCCTCTTCCATCTTCTGGAAGGTGCGCTCTATTCCGATGTTTTCTACCACATCATCCGTCTTGCGGATTCCGGCTGTGTCAATAAAGCGGAAGGTGATTCCGTCGATGAGGGTGGTGTCTTCGATTACATCTCGGGTGGTTCCGTGAATGTCGCTCACGATTGCCTTCTCCTCGTGGAGCAGACGGTTGAGCAGGGTGCTCTTGCCCACATTCGTCTTGCCTACGATGGCTACGGCTACTCCCTGCTTTAGGGCATTGCCGGTTTCGAAGGAGTGGGCGAGGGTGGTAATCTTGTGATTGATTTCTTCGGCTAGTGCCTGGAGATCGCTGCGGTCGGCAAACTCCAGTTCTTCGTGGTCGCTGAAGTCGAGCTCCAACTCCAGGAGCGAAGTCATCTTTAATAATTTTTCGCGAAGGAGGGAGAGTTCGTTGCTGAAATGACCTTTCAGTTGGCTGAGCGCCATCTTGTGTGTTGCCTTGTTGGTAGAGGCGATGAGATCAGCTACGGCTTCTGCCTGGGAGAGGTCCATTTTTCCGTTGAGATAGGCACGACGGGTGTATTCGCCCGGTTCTGCCTGGCGACATCCTACCTCTGTAAAGCGATGGAGAACCTGCTGAAGAATGTATCGGCTGCCATGACAGGAAATCTCGGTGGAGTTCTCGCCTGTATAACTGTGGGGTGCACGGAACACGCTCACCAGTACATCATCGATGGTGTTGCCATCCTTATCCTTGATTTCGCCATAATGCAGAGTGTAGGGCTTGGCTTCTTCCAGGGATTTGCCGTTGGCAGACTGGAAGATTTTGTCGGTGATGGTAATGGCGTTAGAGCCACTGAGTCGGATGATTCCGATGGCACCGCCGGCTGGGGTTGCCAGGGCGCAGATACATTCTTCTTGATTCATTTTTTTATTGTTTAAATTCTATCTAATACAACCTTGATGAGATTGTCGATGGTGCTCTTGTAGCCGGTGTTGGCGCTGAGGGCACGGCGGTTGGCGATGACCATGCAGCAGGTTAATGCCTTATGACCGAGGAGAAGGGAAAGACCGGCGAGGGCTGAACTCTCCATCTCGAAGTTGTTGACGCGCAGACCGTTATACTCGAATGCTTCAATCTTCTGATTAAGTTCCGGGTCGGCAAGTGGGGCACGGAGTTCGCGGCCCTGAGGTCCGTAGAAACCGCCACAGGCTATAGTGATTCCGCGTACCATATCATCGCCGGCTATCTGGTTGAGCAGTTCCGGATTGTTGTCTACACAATATGGGTTGCCAATCTGGTCGTTCCATTTTACCTGGCGCTTGAATTCAGCCTCTGTTTCGAGGTCGCAGATTTCGTTGCGGCGGGCATAGAAGTTGATGAGTCCGTCGAAACCGATGCTCTTCTGCGAGGCTACGAAGGTTCCGGCAGGGCAGTTGAGCTGCAGACCGCCGCAGGTTCCGATGCGCACGAGGGTGAGCGTGGTGTGCTCAGGTTTCTCGGTGCGGGTTTTGAAATCGATGTTCTTCAGCGCATCGAGCTCGTTGACTACGATATCGATGTTATCGCATCCTATTCCGGTGCTCTGCACGGTGATTCGCTTGCCTTTATATGTGCCGGTGATGGCGTGGAATTCCCGACTTGAAACTTCGCATTCCTTCTCATCGAAATGGGAGGCTACGAGGGCTACGCGACCTGGGTCGCCAACGAGGATTACTTTATCAGCCACTTGTTCCGGGCGAAGATGAAGGTGGAAGCAGCTTCCGTCTTCATTGATAATCAATTCTGATTCTGCAAAATATTTGCTCATGGTTCTTTTGATTTTAAGTTATACATTATTTATATTTGGGCTTTGCGCCCCTCTGTGTTTAAGATTAGCAAAGATACGAATAAAAAATGAAATGGGATATTTTTTTAATGATTTTAAACAGTAAAAAAGCACGAAGGGCAAATCCCGGAAATGGAACTTGCCCTTCTCTTTCAAATCTCTCTTCTTTTATATCTAGTAAAGACTGCCGATGAACGGAGCCTTTTGCCGGATATTCAGATATGGTTAAACCCGGATGAGGGGTTATGAATTCATAGAGAGCAGGAACTCGTCGTTGTTGCGAGTATGCTGCATGTTCTTGTGGATGGTGCTCATCGCCTCGATAGCGTTCATATCTGACAGATACTTGCGCAGAATCCACATGCGGTCGAGCGTTGTCTTGTCCTGCAGCAGATCGTCGCGACGGGTAGACGAAGAAATGAGGTTGACAGCAGGGAAGATGCGCTTGTTGCTGAGTGAGCGGTCGAGCTGCAACTCCATGTTACCGGTTCCCTTGAACTCCTCGAAGATGACTTCATCCATCTTACTACCTGTATCGATGAGGGCAGTAGCGATGATGGTGAGCGAACCGCCGCCTTCGATGTTACGCGCAGCACCGAAGAAACGCTTAGGCTTCTGGAGGGCGTTTGCATCTACACCACCGGTAAGCACCTTACCAGATGCAGGAGCTGTGGTGTTGTAGGCACGGGCGAGACGGGTGATGGAATCGAGGAAGATGACAACATCGTGTCCGCATTCTACCATTCTCTTAGCCTTCTCGAGCACGATTCCGGCAATCTTGACATGGCGCTCTGCAGGCTCGTCGAAGGTAGAGGCGATAACCTCTGCATTCACGGTGCGTGCCATGTCGGTAACCTCCTCAGGACGCTCGTCGATGAGCAGCATCATGAGGTAAGCTTCAGGATGGTTGGCTGCGATGGCGTTGGCAATATCCTTCATGAGGATGGTCTTACCGGTCTTAGGCTGAGCCACGATGAGCGCACGCTGACCCTTACCGATTGGCGAGAAGAGGTCTACGATGCGGGTGCTGAGATTGGTGGTGCGGCGGTCGCCACAGAGATTGAACTTCTCATCAGGGAAGAGTGGGGTGAGGTGCTCGAAAGGAACACGGTCACGAACCTCTGACGGGTCACGGCCATTGATCTTGATGATGCTGGTGAGCGGGAAGTATTTCTCGCCTTCGTGAGGCGGACGCACCTTGCACTCGATGACATCGCCTGTCTTCAGACCGAACTTCTTGACGAAGCTGGATGCTACATAAACATCGTCAGGTGAAGAAAGATAATTGTAATCGCTGCTGCGCAGGAATCCGTAGCCCTCAGAAATCACTTCGAGCACACCGTTGGATTTCACGAGATTGCTGAAATCGTAGGCTGGTGCTTCCTGCTTATTCTTTGCTGCAGGGGCAGCAGCAGGTGTGTGCTGGTGAGAAGTCTGTGGAGTGGTAGGACGGTCGAAGATGTCGACAGTAGGAATGGCAGCCTGGTCTTCGATAGGAATGTCGACTACCGGGATGAAATCGGTTCCATCGCCCGGATCACCCTTCCAGGTTCCGTCTGCATCGAGTTCTACCTTCATTCCTTCAGTATAGTGGATAGGAGCTGACTCCTGTTTCTTATCGGTTGCAGTTTTTTCAGTAGCTTCTTCCTTTGCCTCCTCAGCTGGAGCCGGAGCGGCTGCCGGAGCTGGAGCTGCTGCTGCGTTCTGTGCATTCATCTTAGCCTGGAGCATCGCCTGCAAATCGCCGCTGATGTTAGCGCTCTCAGCGTTTCCTGCAGAGAACTGCTCTTCAGGAACGGCAGCTTGCTCAGGTGCTGCCTGCTCAGGAGCAGTCTGCTGGTTATCGGCTGTTGCCTCTTCCGGCTGTTCTGCCTCAGTAGCAGCCTGCTGTTTAGCCTTCTCCTGTGCATCTTTCGCCATCTGCGCTTCTATCTCGGCTTTTACCGCCTGATGCTTTCTGATGGCAGCTGCTCTGGCTTCTGCAATGGCTTCGAGTTCAGCCTTGCTTCTTCTGCCGCGGTGTTTCGGGAAGTTGGCAAGTACCTGAGCCTCGATGTCTTCGCCTGATTGGTTTAGAGTCTGCTTCTGGGCAGATGATTGTAAACTCTGCTCTGCCGGGCTGAACTGGATTTCTTCCTCAACCGCTGGGGCTGGGGCAGTTTCGTTCATAGCCTGAGGAGCAGTCTCGCCGCCGTTAGGACCCAATACCTGGTTCTTCTGCACGTCGAAATTCTCTCCTTCATTACCGTGTACGGAATAAACACGGTCTTCTTTCTTGGTTGCAATGCGGGTGCGCTTGCGCTTAGGGGCTGCTTCAGGAGCTGGCTGTTCTGCCTGGGCGTCGAGAATGGCGTAGACGATAGTTCCCTTGTTATCGCTCTTTTTTACCTTGGCTCCAAGTTCCTTGGCAATGTCCTTCAACTGAACGACACTCTTTGCTTGTAATTCTTCTTTGCTATACATATATTATATATTGTATATTAATGATTTTCTTTCTGAAATGTCGCGTTTCTGAATGGAAACACGGTATTGATTGATAAATTCGTGTGCAAAGATAATTAAAAAATTTGTTTCTGCCAAATATTTTGCCTATCTTTGCACAAAAAAAAATAAAAATGGCTAGTCAAATACCCTATTTAGACGTTCAAAACCTCACCAAACGCTTTGGTGCACAGGTTCTTTTTGATAATATTTCCTTCTCTATCGCTGAAGGACAGAAAGTGGGACTCGTGGCGAGAAACGGCACAGGAAAGTCTACGCTCATGTCGGTGCTGATGGATAAAGAGGGACACGAGAGCGGAGACATCATCTACCGACGCGACTTGAAGGTGGGCTATCTGGAGCAGTCGCCGCAGTTTGATCCGGAGGAAAGTGTGCTGCAGGCGTGCTTCAATCATGAGGATGATCCGGAGAAGGTGCTGAAGGCGAAACAGATTCTCACACAGCTGCACATTACCAATCTGGAACAGCCGATGGGACAGCTCAGCGGCGGACAGCAGAAGCGAGTGGCGCTGGCGAATGTGCTGATTACGGAACCCGACTTCCTGATGCTGGACGAGCCGACCAACCACCTGGACCTGGAGATGATAGAGTGGCTGGAAGGTTATCTGAACCGCGGCAACAAGACCATCTTCATGGTAACGCACGACCGATTCTTTCTGGACAAGGTGTGCAATACGATTCTGGAACTCGACGACCGCACCATCTACACCTATCGTGGCAATTATGCCTATTATCTGGAGAAGAGGCAGGAGAGAATGGACAATCTGAGAGCCGAAATTCAGCACTCGAAGAATCTCTACCGAAGGGAACTCGACTGGATGCGCCGCCAGCCTCAGGCGCGCGGACACAAGGCGAAATACCGCGAGGATGCTTTCTACGAGCTGGAGAAGGTGGCGAAGCAGCGCATAGAAGACAGGCAGGTAAGGCTGAAGGCTTCTACCGTTTATATAGGTTCGAAGATTTTTGAATGCCAGTATGTGAGCAAGGCTTTCGACGACAGGGGGCAGAAGAAGGTGATTCTCGACAACTTCTACTACAACTTTGCCCGCTTTGAGAAGATGGGCATTGTGGGTAATAACGGAACGGGAAAATCGACCTTCATCAAGATGCTGCTGGGCGAGGTTCAGCCCGACAGCGGCAAGTTTGACATCGGCGAGACGGTTCGCTTCGGCTATTTTTCGCAGGAGGGACTGAAATTCCGTGAAGACCAGAAGGTGATTGACGTGATTACGGAGATTGCCGATTACATAGATCTGGGCGGCAAGCACATGACGGCTTCGCAGTTTCTGCAGTTCTTCCTCTTTACGCCCGAGGAGCAGCACAACTACGTTTACAAGCTGAGCGGCGGCGAGAAGCGCAAGCTTTACCTCTGTACGGTGCTGATGAGGAATCCGAACTTCCTGGTGCTGGACGAGCCGACCAACGACCTCGACATCCAGACGCTGCAGGTACTGGAAGAATATCTTCAGGATTTTGCGGGTTGCGTAATCGTAGTGAGCCACGACCGCTATTTCATGGACAAGGTAGTAGACCATCTGCTGGTTTTCAAGGGCGAAGGCGAAATACAGGATTTCCCTGGCAACTATACGCAGTATAGGGAATGGAGCCGGATGCAGGCGAAGGACGAGGCAGAACAGGCGAAACCGGCAAAGAACGGAAATGCCACGGCTGAAAGCGACGGAGCAGGCACGGCCAAGCGCGACGCCAACTTTGAGAACAAGCGCAAGATGAGCTACAAGGAGAAGCGCGAATATGAGCAGCTGACCCAGGAAATAGATGCGCTGACCGAGGAACAGAAGAAGCTGGAAGAGGAACTCTGCAGCGGAAATCTATCGGTTGAGGAACTGACGGAGAAAAGCAAGCGCCTGCCTGAAATCAAGGATGAACTTGATGAGAAGGAAATGAGATGGCTGGAACTGGCTGAAATGCTCTAGACTTTGAAGTACGGGCTGAAGGCACAAAAGTTCTAACGCCTCTCGCCCTGTTCTAACGTCTCTCGCCCTGAAAGGGCAGAAGCCCCTAGCCCAGGGCAACGCCCTGGGTATAATGGCAATCAACAAGGCGCCCTGTAAGGGCAAAAGCTTTGTTTATTGCCCGGTATTTGAAAGCTTTTGCCCTTTCAGGGCGACAGGTTTGCGTCCGAAATTACCCAGGGCGATGCCCTGGGCTAGGGGCTTCTGCCCTTTCAGGGCGTGTGGAGCTCATTTGCGAAACTTGAAAATAATAAAAATAATAAAGAAAATAGAAAGAATGGAAATTAAGAAATCAGAATTTACAATATCGGCTCCACGAGTGAGCATGTGTCCGAAAGATACGAAGGCTGAATATGCTTTCATCGGCAGAAGTAATGTGGGAAAATCGAGCCTTATCAATATGCTCTGCAACCACAAGGGTTTGGCTAAGACTTCAGCCACACCGGGTAAGACGCTGCTTATCAACCACTTTATCATCAACAACGAATGGTATCTGGTTGACCTTCCTGGCTATGGCTTCGCCAAGCGTTCGAAGACCGTACAGAAGCAGCTGGAACAAATGATAAGCAGTTATATTCTGCAGCGCCAGCAGTTGGCTAATGTCTTTGTGCTCATCGATGTGCGCCACGACCAGCAGAAGATAGACCGCGAGTTTGTAGACTGGCTGGGCGAGAGCGGCGTTCCTTTCTGCATCGTCTTTACCAAGGCCGACAAGTTGGGTCCGGTCAAGGCTCGCATGAATGCGGAGAAATGGATGCATGCGCTGGAAGACCGCTGGGAAGCACTTCCACCTTATTTCATTACCAGTAGTGAAAAGAAGATGGGACGCGACGAGGTGCTCGACTATATTGACGAAATCAACAAATCGCTCGCCGGAGAATAATCTTTCGGTAGAGAATAAACCAATAGAGAATGAAACAGATAAACTGGGGATTTATCGGCTGCGGAGAAGTAACCGAAAAGAAAAGCGGACCGGCTTTCAACGAAGTGGAGGGTTCGCAGGTGGTGGCTGTGATGAGCCGAAGCGAGAACAAGGCACGCAGCTATGCTGAGCGCCATCATGTGCGCAAATGGTACACGGATGCATCGGAATTGATAGAAGATCCCGATGTGAATGCTGTTTACATCGCCACGCCACCTTCTTCTCACGCCACCTTCGCCATCATGGCGATGCGTGCGGGCAAACCCTGCTACATAGAGAAACCGCTGGCTGCGAGTTACAACGACTGCATCCGCATCAACCGCATCAGCGAGCAGACGGGTGTTCCCTGCTTTGTAGCTTACTATCGCCGTTATCTTCCTTACTTCCAGAAGGTAAAGGAAATTATCGAGAGCGGAACCATCGGTAACGTGGTGAATGTTCAGGTGCGCTTCTCGGTTCCTCCGCGCGATCTCGACTTTCAGAGCGGCAAGGAAATGCCTTGGCGACTGCAGCCGGATATTGCGGGTGGCGGCTATTTCTACGACCTGGCTCCTCATCAGATAGATTTGCTCCAGAATCTGTTTGGTGTGATTACCCGTGCGCACGGCTATCCTGCCAACAGAGCGCATCTTTATCAGGCTGAAGATACGCTCTCGGCGTGCTTCTTCTTTGAGAGCGGAATTCCGGGCAGCGGAAGCTGGTGCTTCGTAGGACATGAGAGTGCGAAGGAAGACTGCATTGAGGTGATTGGCGAGAAAGGTTCGCTCTCATTCTCGGTGTTCACTTACCAGCCGATAGAAGTGATTACTAGCGAAGGAAAGAACTTGATTACGGTTCCGAATCCGCCTTATGTGCAGCTGCCGCTTATCAAGAGTGTGATTCAGCATCTGCAGGGAATAGGAAAATGCGACTGCACCAGCGTTTCGGCTACGGCTGTTAACTGGGTGCTGGACCGAGTATTGTGGAAGAACTGATTTTTTTACAAAATCATCTCGAAAACACACTTCAAGGAAGCATCATCATCCGGAATAGAGAGTAAGTTATGAAGAGAAGTTTCTGTATAGTTGCAATCATCTGTTCTCTTGCCAGCACTTCGGCAAGGGCAGAGGAGCCCGTGGATTCTACCATGCTGGGAACGCTCTTCAACAAGACGATGTTCATGTCTAATTCTCAGGACAGCCTCGTGAAAGAGCGCCATCGCAAAACCTTCTTCCATCAGGTGGGAAATGTATTCACCCGGTTCTTCAGAGAATTCAACAGTACGGATTCTTCTTATATCGAAGACCAGCACTACAATTATACGGTGATGCTGCAGAACACCAATACCTACGAGGAATATACGCTCAGAAACAGCGAAGGACAGAGCATTTCCTTTGCTCCTGATCCTTCTTACCGCCTGGGGCCTTATCTGGGCTGGCGATGGGTGTTTCTGGGTTATACGTTCGACCTGAAGCACATCAATTTCGGAAACAACCACACCAACAAGAAGGAGTTTGACCTGAGCCTCTACAGCAGTCTGCTGGGAATAGACCTGTTCTGGCGACAGACGGGAAATGACTATCATGTTCAGCGGATGAATCTGGGTGAGCACATCAATTGCGCCCCTATTCACAAAGCTCCTTTCGACGGTTTCAAATCGAGCATCAAGGGATTCAATCTTTATTACATCTTCAACCATCGCCGTTTCTCTTATCCTGCTGCCTATTCGCAGAGTACGGTGCAGCGGAGAAGTGCCGGTTCCATGCTTCTGGGAATCGGTTACACGGAGCATGAACTGGAGGTGAACTGGGACAAACTGACCAATCTTGTAGACGAAAAGTTGAACAAAAATCTGACAGACGGGGGAACTCCGGAAGCCAAGATAGACAGTTCGCTGATGTTCAGCAAGGTAAAATACAGCGATGTGAACGTAACCTGCGGCTATGCTTACAACTGGGTTTTCGCCAAGAACTGGCTCTTCAACGCTTCGCTCTCGGTAGGTGTGGCTTACAACCGCTCGAAATCGGATAATGAAAGGGAACATCTGGACATTACCAACTTCAGTTTCAAGAATGTGAACCTGGATGGAATAGGCCGCTTCGGTATTGTGTGGAACAACACGCATTGGTACGCGGGCGCCAGCACCATCATCCATTCCTACAACTATAAGAAAAAACAGTTTTCTACCAACAATTCGTTTGGCTCACTCAATATTTATGTGGGTGTGAACTTCGGCAGGAAACGTCATCATTAACATATAAAAAGAGAAGAGATGAAAATATTTACGAAAATGGCAGCCGTTCTGCTGGCTTGTCTGCTGGCTGTTCCGGGAGAAGCCAGGGTGAATGTGGTTTATCAGCGGCAGGACAGTCTGCGGATTATAGGACTGCTGCAGCAGGCAAGGGCTATGAAGAAGAAACCAGCCAGTTGGATGCTCTGGTTTGGCAAGCAGATGGCGGGCGTTCCTTATGTGGGCGGCACGCTGGACCGGACGAAAGAAGAGGTACTCATCGTGAACACCCGTGAGCTGGACTGCACCACATACGTAGAGATGGTTACGGCGCTCACCCTGTGCGCCAAGAAGAACGAGACTTCTTTCTCGGCTTTCTGTGACCATCTCCGAAATGTGCGTTATGTGGGCGGAGAGATTTCCTATGTGAAGCGCCAGCATTATTTCACGATTTGGATGGATGCAAACGAGCGCGAGGGAATCGTGAAGAATATTGCGCCCAATCCTCCTTTCTCGGCTGTTCAGACCGTGAACATCAACTGGATGAGTACGCATGTTTCGAGCTATAAGATGCTTAAGGCTCATCCGGAATGGAAATCGGGAATCAGAAAACTGGAACAGAGTGTGAACGGCAAGCGTTACCGTTATGTTCCGAAGGGTAAGATTGCCAACACGGCAGTTTTCCGCAACGCTATTCACGATGGTGACATTATCGCCATCATTACCAACAAGAAGGGGCTCGACACGACCCACATCGGTATTGCTTCCTGGCACAAAGACGGATTGCATCTGCTCAATGCCAGCAGCATTCACAAGAAGGTGATTGATGAACCGATGACACTTTATACTTACATGCATAAACATCCGGTGCAGATAGGAATCAGGGTTTGCAGAGTTCAGTAAAAAAATATTAGAAAAGAAAAGATAAATGGAAGAGAAAAAGAATTTTGAAGCGATTTTCAAGGAAGATCTTTATCAATATCTGCTAGGTATTGATAAGGTAGATGCTCATTTGCCGGAAGCTCCAGATTTGGAAGAGCTGTGGCAGAAAGTAGGCGAGAGTTATCTGCCTGATGCGATTCGCGAGTTTGCCAAATATCCTACGGTTTCATTGGGTTGGATCATGTATGTAGGAATGGCGCTTGCCAAGTATTGGGATGAGGATTGGGAACTCTACAGCAAGGTAGAGAATCATTATGAATATCTTCGTGACAGAATAGATTTCGACCACATGGATGATTACATCTGCGAAAAGGTTCTGCTGCTGAATGAGGAAGCGCATAAGGCTGTTACGAATGTAGTGGCAGAATGTGCTTCACGCTCTTACAGTAAGCTGATTCATCTGAATCTGCAGCCTGGAAGCGAGGAAGCCTTCCGGGGTTTCGTTGCCGCCCTTCACCAGATGTTCCTCATGGGAATAGCCGTAGAGCTAAAAATGCTGGGTTACCACATGACTAAAATGTAAAAGAAAGTCCGTAGGCGTTCTGTTAAAATGCCTACGGACTTTCTTACTTATTACTAAAATAATTACTTCATTTTCTTGAGATATTCTCCAGCGCGGGAATCGCCGAGTTCCTGGGCTTTCTTCAGGTTCTTGATGGCCTCTTCCTTATTTCCTTTCTCCTTCTGGAGCAAACCTAAGAGAAGGTAGCCGTCAGCATATTCAGGAGCCAACTCTATGCAATGGGTGGCTGCGCTGATTCCTTCATCATAACGCTTTACACGCAAGTCAAGACTTGCCCATTCTGCAAAATATGTAGGCTCTTTAGGAGCCAGGTAACAGGTGCGGGCAATATCAAGCAGGGCTGGCTGCCACATGCGTAACTTGGTTTCGCATTGGTAACGGGTGTAGAAGAAGGCTGGCGAAACAGGACGGGCAATGGAATCGTACATATTATAATCCTGAATAGCGCGGCGGAATTCACCCTGCTCTTTCAGAAATTCTGCACGAGCCAGATAATAATTCGCAACCATTCCGGTCTTGCTTCCAACGCTTACCGCACTATCGAGCAAAACTTCAATCTCCTTGGCTGGAGCCTTGAGATTCTTCTTAGCCTGGGCAGCCTCAAAATAGAGTTCGCCGCTGAGAAGTGAAGTATTGGTCAAATCCATGAAAGTATCGTAAGCTTTCTGGTACTCACCCTTTACAAAATTAATCTGCGCTTCCTGATGGCGGTAAATAGGCTGAGCCTTGATTTCGTATGCCTTCTGAGCCTCAGCTATGGCCTTATCAAGCGTCCAGTCCTTATAAACAGAATCGCCCTTGTAAATAATCTTCTGATAAATCAGGTCGGCATAGTTGGAATGAGCCTCATCCTTGGCAGCCGATTTCTTAATGCCTTCTTCCATCAGTTTGGCAGCTGCATCATATTCTGCCTTATCCGTAAGATAAGTGGCTTTCTCCTTGTAACCGAAGGCTGAAGTAGGGAATTTGCTGATAAACTCATCGCTATATTTCGCATATTCATCAGCTGTAGTCTGGCCCTTCTTCAGAGTCATCATCGTCATCGCTTCGTTCTCTGTATCAGGAAGAGCTGTACGGATGGTGGTTTCGCGAAGGGCTGCGTCAAGACTAGAAAGACCGGTTACCTTCAACTGCTTGGCGTAGTTGGCGTCGATGGCCGTAACCTGACCATTGCTGTGCATCAGACCGATGACCTGGCCGTTCTTGTTGGCAAACGGACAACCTACTGCATTTTCGGGAGCACTATTCGAGAAGATGTAATAGTTGTACGTAGTCTTGAACTTCTCTACGCTGCTGATGTCCTCCTGCTGGTAAGCCGGCTTTTTGATAGAATAAGGAACCAGCCAGACCTTGTCGCCAGCAGCCGATTCCTTGGTTGCGATAGGGGCTGCAACTGTAGAGGCGTTGATGCGGAATTTAGCCACATCATAGAGTTCATCGGCTCCCATGATGGCCTCAACAGGAATCGATTTGCCGGAAGCGTCAACAACGCTAGCCTTTACAGCTCCGACAAATGGCTTGAAGGTGCTGATAGCCGTTCCCTTGTTGTCGATAAAAACACCTTGGGTAGAGGCGATAATGTCGCCTTTCTGGTTGAAAGTAGTCAAGGTGAAAACGCTCTTAGCCAGTTTCTGAACCGAACCCGGCTGGGCATAGAGGGACGATGCTCCGAGCATCAGTCCCATCATGATCATATTTATTTTTTTCATAATCTTATTTGTGTTGCTTATGTTTATTGAGCAACTCCTTAGCATTTGCCAGGGCAGCAGGCGTAATGTCGCTTCCGCTGAGCATCTGGGCGATTTCTTCTATACGCTGCTGCTCGTTGAGTTCCTTCATGTGAGAAAGAGTTCCCTCTTCGGTTTCTTCTTTCAGAACCTTGTAATGATGGGTTCCCATGGAAGCAATCTGCGGCAGGTGGGTGATGGAAATAACCTGGCGGTTCAAATTGCCCATCTCTGTCATGATTTCCGCCATCTTTTCAGCAATCTTACCGCTTACTCCCGTGTCGATTTCATCGAAGATGATGGTTGGCAGTTTTACGGCGCCGCTGATCATGGCCTTCAGAGAAAGCATGACGCGGGCGATTTCTCCACCGGAAGCAACCTGACTCACCGGCTGGAGAAGCGTGCTCTTGTTGGCGCTGAACAGGAAATTGACCTTGTCAACACCATCAGAACTGAGCGGCTTGGCGGAGAATGAAATTTCGAAGCGGACGTTTGGAATTCCCAGAGGAATGAGACGTTTCTTCATTTCTTCTTCTATCTTTCTTGCCGATTTCGTTCGGATGGCAGTCAGTTCACCAGCCAGCTTTTCAGCCTTGGCAAACAGAAGGGCAACTTGCTTTTTCTGTTCTTCTATGTCTTCATCTCCATTATCGATGTGCTGCAACTGTTCGTTGATTCGCTCGCGAGTGGCGATGAGTTCCTCTACATTTTCCACATGGAATTTCTGCTGGAGCGAGTAGAGCTGGTCAAGCCGGGAATTGATGGTTTCAAGCCGGTTCGGGTCGAACTCTATATTGTCAACGCTTCCGCTTATTTCCTGGGCAATATCCTTGAGTTCTATATAGCTGCTCTGCATTCGCTCAGCCACCTCTTTCACATCCGGATAAACCTCCTTGATGTTGTCAATCTGCTGGGCTGCATTTTTCAGTTTGTCGAGAATACTGCCGTCTTCGCCCGAGAGTGCATTATCTGCCTCATAGAGCGCAGTCTTGATGTCTTCAGAATGGCTCAGGGTTTCTGCTTCCTGTTCCAGTTGCTCAAGTTCGCCTTCCTGCAGGTTTGCATCATCCAGTTCTTTAAACTGGAAGCGCATGAATTCCTCGTTCTCCCTGTTCTTTGCGATTTCCGCTTTCAGGTCTTCCAGCTGCTGCTTAGCCTTTTTATAGTTCTTGTATTCGGCAAGATAAGCCTTCTTCTGCTTTTCATCGTGGGCAATAATGTCGACCACGCTGAGCTGGAAGTCTTCCTTCTGCAGCAGGAGGTTCTGGTGCTGCGAATGAATATCGACGAGCTGTTCGCCCAGTTCTCTCATCTTGCTCAGGGGGACGGGCGTGTCGTTGATGAAGGCACGGCTCTTTCCGGCAGCTGTCAGTTCGCGGCGGATGATGGTGTCTTCTGCATCATAATCAATATCGTTAGCATCGAAGAAATCCTGCATTCCGTATTTTGACAGGTCGAAGTGGGCTTCAATCACGCATCGGTCTCTTCCTGCCTTGATGGCCTTGCTGTCTGCACGGTTGCCCAGGAGCAGTCCGATGGCTCCGAGAATGATGCTCTTTCCGGCACCCGTCTCGCCCGTGATGACTGAGAATCCTGGATAAAGAGGAATGTCCAACTCGTCAATCAACGTGAAATTCTTGATGTATAATTGCTTGAGCATAATTTCTTATCTTATTGTTTTAAAGGAACTTAACCTACCTAGGAAGAATCTTTGCTTTATCATCCGAGAAGTTGCCTAGAATCATTCTGCATGTAGCCTTATTCCTTGATTTTGTCCCAATATGAGTTTTGAGAAGGATTGATGGAGAAGAGCAGCTCATAAATGCTTTCTTTCTCTTTCTGAGTGCCATGTTTCTGATAGATGTTAGCAAGCTCGTCCTTCTTATAGTCGGTCCAGATTTGTGGCAGCAGACTGAGCGGTCTGTCCGTACGTGCCTTCTTCAGATCCTGGAGCAGGGTGTTGGTGATTTCAGTTCTGCCTCGTTCCACATTATTCGCCATTTCATCGAGCCCTTTTCTGTAATAGTTGTATTGCAGCATTCTGAAAGGTTCCATGGCTCCGTCGAGATAATCGGAAATGATGGCGAACCGGTTTCTGTTGTCACTAAACGCTTTCCAGCCCGGAAAATCAAGATTCTGGGCGTTGTTGGTGAGGTTCATGCAACGTTGCAGAATGTCTTCACCACCTTTAGGCGCAAAACTGTCAAGATCTAAACCGATGATGAGGTAAGCATAGTAGGCGAGCAAAGCCGTTAGCTGGTTGTCAATCCGCTCTTCGGTAAACTCCAGCTGATCGAACTCGGCAAACTTGAACGTGAAGTTTTCATCCACATTATTATATAAGGTGGACGTATAGGCTGAATTGTAGACGGGACGGTTGGCCTGGATGAGCGCCTTGCAGGTAAAGATATTCTGGTCTTTATCATACTTGCTTACCGTGATATTGAAGTTGCACACGATGCGCTCGTTCTTCCTGAATTGAAGATTCGTCCATTGCCTGTCGTTCACAAACTGCTCAAGAGTTTGCTGCAGATTATCGAATACCCGGTTTTCCGTGCCCTGAATCTGTGCATGGTTGATGGTAATCTTAGCCTGCAACTCCTGAGCGGCTGATGTGATGGGACTACAAGAGATGAGCCAGCTCGTTGATAATGTCGCGAGCCACTTCAGTTTTCGGTTTCTTCTCATATTCTTTCTTACCCTCTTCAGAAATAATCGTTATCTGGTTATCATCCGTACGGAATGTGGTTCCCGGATTGCGAGTAGAGTTAAGCACGATGAAATCGGCATTTTTCTTTTTGCGTTTTTTCTGTGCATTAGCCTCTTCATCGTTGGTTTCCAGGGCGAAAGCCACAATTCGCTGATGTTTTTGTTTCATTTTGCCAAGGGCTGCGGCAATATCGTGAGTAGGGACGAGGCGGAGTTCCAGATCATCTTTCTCGCGCTTGATTTTCCTGTCAGCAATCTCGCTTGGCTTGAAATCAGCAACAGCAGCACAGAGAATGGCTGCATCGGTAGAGGCAAAAGCTTTAGTGGCTGCCTGATACATTTCCTCGCAACTTTCTACATCGATGCGATGAATGGCTTCGGAACAGCTGAGCGAAACCGGACCTGCAACCAGCGTAACCTCAGCACCACGACGGCAGCACTCTTCAGCAAGGGCAAAGCCCATTTTGCCGGAAGAATAATTGCCGATGAAACGTACCGGGTCAATCTTTTCGTAAGTTGGTCCGGCTGTAATCATGATCTTCTTGCCTTTCAAATCGAGCTTATCGCTTTCTTTTTCCTTGCAGTTTTCTGATGCAGCTTCATCGGTCTCTGCATTCTGCTGAGCCTGTTCGTCGAAGAATCTGTCAAGGCATTCTACGATAATATCAGGTTCTTCCATGCGTCCCTTTCCTTCCAGTCCGCTTGCCAGGAATCCCACTTCGGGTTCTATGATGTGATTTCCATAGCCCAGAAGTGTTTTCATGTTGGCTTGGGTAGAAGGATGCTTATACATGTCGAGGTCCATGGCTGGAGCGATGAAAACAGGCGCTTTCATCGACAGATAGGTTGTGATGAGCATGTTGTCAGCAATTCCGTGAGCCATCTTTCCCATGGTAGAGGCTGTGCAAGGAGCGATGAGCATGGCGTCGGCCCACAGACCTAAGTCTACGTGCGAATTCCAGGTTCCATCGCGCTGTGTGAAGAATTCGCTTACCACAGGCTTATGCGTAAGAGCCGAAAGGGTGATGGGAGTGATGAACTCCTTTCCTGCAGGCGTAATGACCACCTGCACTTCGGCTCCGCGCTTGATGAGACCTCGTATGATGAGGCAAGACTTGTAGGCTGCAATAGAGCCCGTAATGCCCAATACGATTTTCTTTCCTTTTAACATGAATTTTTCTAACTGTTAAGAAATAAATCCGAATTTCGCAAGGTTTGTTCTTCAACTGCTTGCGAAAGTCCGGTAACAATTATTTTCCCATTCTCTTGTTGAATTCACGAAGGCGGATGCGGGTAAGCACCTGCTTGGTATTGTTGGTGAAATCGCTTCCCAAGACCCATGTAAAATAACCCGGATCTTTGGTCAGAATCTCAGCCACATCCCATCCTTTGTATTTGCCGAAGTTGAATACTTCGTGCTTCAAAGGATTTCCGTTCTCATCGTTTACAACGTTGCCCTGAGCGTCTTTTACCTCTTCCCAAACGATGCGTCCGGCGAAATCTACATTATCCTTCTGCTTAGAGAAATCGGCAAGTTCATCCATGTTGTTGTTGAGCACGCGCTCAGGTTCATCCTGCACGCCTGGAGCATACTTGTCGAGCTCGCCCATGAGCACGCGGTAAGTAGCCTCTGTATCCTGATCTGCACGATGAGCTTCGAAATCTTCCTCCATCTTTCTGCCGCAATAGAACTTGTAGGCAGCAGCCAGGTTACGGCGTTCCATCTTCATGAAGATGGTCTGCGCATCGATGAGACGGCACTTGTTGAAATCGAAGTCGATTCCAGCACGCAGGAATTCTTCTGCGAGCATCGGTACATCGAAGTGGTTGGAATTGTAGCCTGCGAAATCGCAACCTGTAAATTCCTTCTCTAATGTGGCAGCCAGCTGCTTGAAGGTTGGCGCATCTTTTACATCTTCGTTGCTGATGCCTGTAAGGGCAACTACTTCTGCAGGAATCTCCTTGCAAGGATTTACGAAGAGGTTCTTGCGGTCTTCAGTTCCATCAGGCATTACCTTGATGTAAGAAATCTGTATAATACGATCCTTGATCATGTCAAGACCCGTTGTCTCCAGGTCGAACACGATCAGAGGCTTTGTCAAATTGAGTTTCATTTTTGTAGAAATACTTTTCTTTTTGTTGTTTCAGAGAAAGCCCGTGCTCCTTTAGTCGTTAAGGAGCATAGGCATGATGAGCATCAGAATATCTTCGTTCTCAGGCTGTTCTGCTGGTACGATGATTCCGGCACGGCTTGGGTCTGCCAGCTGGATGATGATGTTGTCGCTGGTAAGATTGCTCAGGATTTCCATCAGACTGCTTCCCTTGAAGCCGATGCTGATAGGAGAGCCGGTGTATTCGCAAGACAACTGTTCCTTTGCAGATGTTGAGAAGTCAATATCCTCAGAAGAAACCTCGAATCGGCCTGACTCGATGTGGAAACGGATGAGCTGGCTGCTCTCGCTTGCAAATGGCAATACGCGGCGCAAAGCACTCTGCAAGCCTCTGCGGTCTACTGTAACCTCGTTAGGGTTGTTTGGAATGACAGAGTTGTAGTTAGGGTAGCGGCCATCAATCAGTCTGCATCTCATAACGCCGTCAGTAAACTGGATTTCTGCGCTTCGGTCATCAAACTTGATGATAGCGTCGTCACCGTCCTTGCTCAGAATGTTCTTCAGCAGAGAAGCTGGCTTCTTAGGCAAGTTGAATGCTGAAGGAGATTCGCTCTTGATAGTGAAGTTCTTGCTGCGAACCAGCTTGTGACCATCGCTTGCTACGATAGCGAGAGCATCTGCTGTCAGGTCGAAGTAAATACCGTTCATGACAGGGCGCAACTCATCGTTGGCTGTAGCGAAGAGCGAGCGTGAAATGTTGTTGATCAGCATTTCTGTAGGCAAAGAAACGGTGGTGCAAGCATCGTTCATGCTCTGTGTGCGAGGATATTCCTCTGCGCTCTGACCTGTGAAGTTGTAAAGACCGTTCTGGTAAACAATCTTGATGGCAACGGCTTCTCCGGCAGCATCCACATCGAAGTGAAGAGGCTGCTCAGGCAGTTCCTTCAACGCATCGAGGATAACGCGGTTAGGCACACAAAACTCACCTTCTCCATCGTGGTCGGTAAGAGCGAGTGTACTCTTGATGACATTATCACTATCGCTAGCCGTGATGCTCATTTCACCGTTAGCAACTTGGAAAAGGAAACAATCGAGGATTGGCAACGAATTCTTGCTTCCAATCACTTTTGCGAGCATGTTGAGCTTGCTGCTCAATGCAGAACTTGATACTGTAAATCTCATGAGTATTTTATTTAAATTTTATTTTGTTTTCTGTTTCACCTTAATTTAATTAGGCAATATCACCTAATTGAGCACAAAAATACAAAAAATATCGCTGATAAGCAAAAATAATTGGAGAAAAGTTCTAGTTTTTGAACTATTTTTAGTAATTTCGCAGTCAGAAAGAAAAAAACACCCTTTAAACAAAGGAAAAACTTTAAATATTATCATATGGAATTACAAGGAAAGGTTATTGCCGTTTTGCCTGAAAGAAGCGGCGTCTCTGCAAGAGGAGAGTGGAAAGCTCAGTCGTTCGTAATTGAAACCCACGAGCAGTATCCAAAGAAATTGTGCTTTGATGTTTTCGGAGCAGACCGTCTGGCTCAGTTCAATATTCAGAGTGGTGAGGAACTCCTGGTTTCTTTCGATATTGATGCTCACGAGTATCAGGGCCGTTGGTTCAACAGCATCCGTGCCTGGAACATCCAGCGTGTTGACCCTAACGCCGTAGCTGGTGCTATGGGCGGAATGCAGCCAGGTGCGTTTCCTCCAGTAGGTGCTCCTGTAGCTCCTGCTCAGCCAGCAGCTCCTGCTAATGGCGCAACAGCAGCATTCCCTCCAGTTCAGCCTGCAGCTCCTGCAGCAGAGGGTGGTAGCGCAGATGATCTTCCTTTCTAAAAACAGAAAAGTAAGATAAAAATAAGAGCACTTCGTCTGAGACTTTCTTCTGTCTCGGATGAAGTGCTCTTTTTTTATTCGTAATCTTATATTTCTCTTTATCAACTGTTTTCTATTCTCTGCGTCTCTTCTCAAAGAATTGTTTCGAAGCGGCAAAGAAGAGGAGAACGGAAGCTGCATTTTCTATAGCAACCATCCAGAATGTTCCGTTGTAACCGAAATGTTCTGCCACAACTCCGCCTAGCAGACAGCCGATTCCGAAGCCCAAATCCCAACCTGTAAGAATGCTGCTGTTTGCCGTTCCACGCTGGTTGTGACGAGCCACATTAATAAACATGTTGAGAAAGGCTGGGTAAAGATGACCGTTGCCCAGGCCGATAAGGCAAGCCGAAAGATAATAGGCTACCGGGTGCTTGACGGCAACAAAGATGATGAAACCAACAAGCGAAAGCAGCATTCCTTCGGCCGCATTCTGGGTAAGTTTGCCCTGGCTCAAGGCTTTTCTTCCCTGCAATCTTGACAGGAACAGCCCCATGGAAAGAAGGGCAAAATAAGTGCCCGTTCCGCCCGTAATTCCGAGTTCCTCCTTGCTGTAAATCGCAAGATAATTGCTCAGAACGCCCCAGCAGAAACCGAACATGGCGATGTTGATGGCAAGGAGCCAGGCACGCGTCAGGAAGAAGCGGTCGAGAGAAAGCTTCTCCTTGTTCTTAACGATTTCCTTTTCGGGGAGGCGGATGGTTCCTGCAATCACAACTGAGGCTATCGCCACGATGAAAGCTATCCAGAAGAGAATCATATAACTGTCTACCGCATTATGCAGATAGATTCCGATGGATGGAGCAATCGCCATGGCAAAATTGTTGCTCAGTCCGTAGAGTCCGATTCCTTCATTTCTCCTACTTGCCGGAAGAACGTCGATGGCGCAGGTGCTGTTGGCAACCGTTACGGCTCCGAACGGACCTCCGTGCAAGGTTCTGCAGATGGCAAACATCAGGATGGTGCTGGCTGCAATATAGCCGGCAAAGAAGATGGCGAAGGCCGAGAGACAGACCATCAGAACCTTCTTGCGCGAAAAGCTGTCAACTACATATCCGCTGAACGGACGAATGATGAGGGCGGCAACCGTATAGCCGCTCAGCACAATTCCAATCACATCTTTCGTGGCTCCAAAATTTTCGCTCAGATAGAGAGGGAGCAAAGGTGTGAGCAGATAGAAGGCGAAATACAACAGAAAGTTGGTAGTCATCACCTTGATGTAGTTTGCATTCCAAAGTTTCTCTTTCATCATTTTTTAGAGTTTATCCTCACTTTTAGAGTTTGTCCTCATTATTAGAGTTTGTCCGCCAGCCAGGCGTCGATGAGTTTTCGGGCGATGGAAAGTTTCTCTGGGAGAATAGGGAGATTCTCTTTCGTAAACCATTTACCACGAGAGAGTTCTTCTTTCTGAAGATGAATTTCTCCATCTACATATTCTGCCGAAAAGCCAATCATCAGACCGCTCGGATAAGGCCAAGGCTGGGAACCGAAATATTTCAAGTTCTTGATAGTCAGACCGGTTTCTTCCATTACTTCACGATGAACCGCCTCTTCCAGATTCTCGCCAGTCTCTACGAAACCAGCCACGAGACTGTCGAAATTTCCCTTGAAATTGCGAGCGTGTACCAGCAAGACCTGATCATCTTTCTTAATCAGAACGATGATGGCTGTGGCAAGCGAAGGCCAGACCTGTTTGCCGCATTCTGTACATTTCTTACTGATGTCGGTTGCCATTTTCATCGGAGCTCCGCAAACGCCGCAGAATTGGGTATTCATGTCCCAATAGTTGAGTTCCTGACACTTTCCTGCTTTCTGGTAAAGGGCAGGAGAGAGTTTGTAGAAACTAGGGCGCAAGCCGCACATTTCGTACTTCGGATTGCCGGTAACGGGCTCAGAAATGGTGAAGGTCTTCACCTCTGTTCCGTCTTCCATCGGAGTAATGTTGAGAATGTGAGTCCAAGGCTTTGTTGGGATTGGACTCTCTTCTGAACAAGGAATCGTATAGGTTCCGTCTTCTTTCTTTTCGAGCAAGAGATCAGTCTTGCAAAATATAAACCAATACTTCATTCTTTATTTTGAACTTATTTGCTTTTTTACTTTGAGCTTTATAATATGCTTTTCCAGAAGCGTTTCGAGGAACTATTTCTTCTTACCGAACAGCAATTCGAAATCGCGCTGGGCAGCTGGCTTGGTCCATGCTTCCGGCACAAACTTCCAGTTGTTGTTTGGTTTTGCATCAACCGTTCCCATCTTTTCAATTTCTTCCATCAGATAGTAGCGCTGGTCGCGCTTGCTGCGATAGATGATTCGGCTGTCAAGACTGTCTTTCGGGATTCCGGCACCCTTGGTAAGGAGTTCGCCGCCGCCATTTCCACGATAGCTGTTAACGGCCACCTTGTACCATTTCTTCTCATCGAAAGGTTCGCCGTTGCTCATGCGCAGAATCTTCACCTTCTCGCCATCTGGCTTGGTTACGTCAACTTCGTAATCGATTCCGGCAGCACTATCAAAGTTGAACGAGAGATTCTTGAAACCGAGGCGTTGCTGGTCGCCAACGGTCTTCTCATCGAGCAGCAGGAGATGGTCGTCCGGGCTCTTCATGGTGTTCACCCAGAGATCGTAACTCATTTCCAGATGCTTTCTGATTTCTTCGCCCGTCATGCGCATTACGTAGAGCTGGTTCTCATATTTATAGAGATTGAACATGTCGCTCACGTAGATTGGGCCGGCTTTCAGAACCGCGTTGAACTGAAGAGGAGCGTTGAACGAAATGTCGGCTTTTGTAATCTGCAACTGGAGGTTGAGGATGAAATCGTTGAAGGCAGAACTGCCGAAGAACTGGTCGCGGCTGTAGATGGTCGTCTTGAAGTCGCCAATCTGCTTGCCCACATATTTCTTTACTTCTGCAATCTGAGGTTCGAAAGTCTTCATGAAATCCTCGTCGATAGGACAATCTGTCACATCCACAATCTTGCCTGTCACCTTTTTGTCAGTTACCACCAGCTGCTTCTTTCCGTTCACCTTTTTCTTGTTGAGGGTGAGGGTTATTTCAGCATCAGCCACGCTAATGGCGTTGTTGGCAGGATCAAGACAAACCACCTGCTTTCCATCAGTATTGGTTACGGTTTCGTTGTCGCGCGTATGGTCGTGGCCGAAGAGAATGAGGTCGAAGCCCGGCACTTCTTTTGCCACCTTGATAGAGGCGTCTTCATCATATTCGGCAGTCTGAATGCCTCCGTCTTTTCCGCTGTGGAAGAGGCCGATGATAACATCCGGTTTTTCATTCTCCTGGAGATACTTCACCCATTTGCGGGCGTTAGTTACCATATTTTCAAATTTCAGTCCGCTCCAAAGATTCTCCGTGAGCCAGTTTGGAATGGCAGGAGTAATCATTCCCAAGACAGCCACCTTCACGCCCTCGCGGTTCAGGATGAGATAAGGCTTAACGTATGGCTCGCCTGTAGAAGTGCTGATGATGTTGGAACCAAGAACTGGGCAGTTGAGTTCTTTTATCCATTTGTCGTAAACTGGATGACCCGTTTCAACATCATGATTGCCAAACACTTGCGCATCATACTTCATGTAGTTTACCACATCGGCAGCCACGTTTCTAGCCTCTGTGTTTACATAATTATAATAATAGCAGGTAGGCTGTCCCTGCAGAATATCGCCATTCTCCAAGAGGATGAGGTTATCCTTATAGTCTTTTCGTAAATTATTGACGTAGGAAGAAACGCGCGCCAAGGTTCCTGCTTTTGGCTTACGGTTGATGAAATCGTAAGGGAAGAAAGAGCCGTGCACATCGCTTGTCTCTATCACTCTCAGTTTTACGGTACGTTGTTGTGCCATCGCTTGTGAATTGAAAGTTAGCGCCAGAAGAAGCGCAGCAAATAATTGTTTCATATTAATTAATGTATTGCTTTTGAGTAATGAAAGCCCATCAGTTGAGCTCTGTTTCTTATTTTCTCTACAAAAGTACAAAAAAGAACTTAAATAGGCATACTTTTTGTTGGATATTTTTTAAAAACTAAAAAATAGGAGGTTTTATAATATGGCATTTGTTGATTATTACAAGATTCTCGGCGTAGACAAGAACATTCCGCAGAAGGATGTGAGAGCTGCGTATCGCAAACGTGCAAAACAGTTTCACCCAGATTTGCACCCTAACGACCCGAAGGCGAAGGCTAAGTTCCAGGCGCTGAACGAGGCGTATGAGGTGATTTCTGACCCAGATAAGCGTGCTAAATACGACCAGTATGGCGAACAATGGAAGAATGCTGATGCATTCGGCGGTTTCGGCGGAGCTGGTGGCGCAGGCGGTTCCGGAAGCTATGGTGGAGCCGGTGGAAATCCATTCGAGGGTTTCGACTTCAGCCAGTTTGGCGGAGGCGGAGGTTTCTCCAGCTTCTTCGAAAATCTCTTCGGAGGTCGTGGCAGAAGCCAGCAGTCTGCTGATGGATTCGGTTCCGGCAATTTTGGCGGTTTTAATGGTTCTGCCGGTTATGGTAGCGGCTTTAATGGGGCTGGCTACGGAGCTGGTGCTGATTTCGGTACTGGTGGTTGTGGCGGCGGTTGCGGCCAGAATGGTCGTGCCAATAACGGCGAAATGAACATGAATGTGAATATCGACCTTTATACGGCTCTGCTGGGCGGTGAAGGAATCATTAAATTGAGTAATGGTTCTAAAATCAAACTGAAGATTAAGCCGGAAACGCAGAATGGCACGAAGGTTCGTGTTCGCGGAAAAGGATACGACCGAGGTGATGGAACCTTTGGCGACCTGATGATTACTTACAACGTGAAGTTGCCAACCGGGTTGAATGATAAGCAGAAAGATTTGCTCCGTCAGATGAAGGATGCAAAGTAATTTCTAAAAGAAGGGAACGGGTTCTCGGACATGAGACCTTTCCCGAAACATGAAGGTAAAAAGAAACGCCCTGCAAGAAGGGAACATTCAGAAATGATGTTCCTGATCTTGCAGGGCTTTTTTTTTATTCTATTTAATCTTGCAGGGCGTTTTTTATTCTATTCTGCGGCATTAATCTTCGACATGTTGAACGCAGAAACCTTGCCGTCTGGCGAAACGGTTGCGTTGATTTTGAAATGGTTGGTTTTCTTAGTACCGTCGGTAAGCTGAACTTCCTCACGTGCTGAGAACTGAACCTGATATTCATAATCTTCGTCACCCACCTCGCGCTTCTTAATCTTATAATCGTTTGTGAGGAACCAGTTCAGGTTGGTCACATCTTCCTTATAAAGCTTATTCATAAAGGTAACAACATCTGCCTTGGTAGCAGAATTCTTACCCAGAAGCGAAGAGAGAATGTCCTCGCATGAAGCCTGCAACCCATCAGCATCGCGGGTATTGATGCTTTGGAAGAAATGGCGGAACAGACTGCTTACCATATCTTTCTCTTCTGGCTGCAAATCTCTGCTCTTGGCTTTCTTCATCGCATTCTCAGCCTCTTCGATATGCGAACCGTCAGCATGAGCGGCGAGATAAGCCTGGTAAGCTTCTACATTATCAGCATTCTTGGCCACATTCCAGTCGATGGAATCTATCTTGTTCAAAACCTCCTGCTTGTGTGGACTGTCTGGGTATTTGTCGAGATAAGCCTGCAGGGCCTCTTTCGAACCGCTTACTACGGCGTTGGTCCAGTCCTGATCGGTCTGTTTCAGAAGTTCGAGGTGAGCCATGATGGAATCACGATGCGCCTCGTCAGCATCTTTGTAAGTATCTAGGTAACTCTGCAGAACCATCGGGTCGCTACTCTGCATCGCATACTCGTAAGCTTCCAGTTCCTTATTCTTATTGGCACTATCATAGAAATAGTAGAAGATGCCACAAACGAGGAAGGCGAAAATCAGAGAGATGATGATGACGCCACGGTTGCTTTTTTTCTTTTTCTGGGTCCCCTCGCCGTTTCCGCCGTTCTGAGAATTAGATTGCTGTGGGCGAACCGGAGGAACGGGTGGAGTAGGAGGTGTTGTTGTTCTGACAGGTGTCTGAGGACGAGCCTGCTGCCTGAGAGCCTCCTGTCTGAGAGCCTCCTGACGGCGGATTTCTTCTTGTCTGATTGCATTCTGTCTGGCTGCGTTTTCCGCTTCTTGCTGCTGAGTCATAGAAGCCTGGCTGGCAGGAGTCTGCTGGCTCATTCCTGTCGGAGGTGTCATTCTTGTGAGCGAAGGATTCAGCTCATGGCAGTTAGGACACATTTCCAGGTTGCTGAAATAAATCTCGCCACAATTTGGGCATTTGGTAATTTTGCCTGCTATTTCTACTCCGCAACTAGGGCAGGTAGGTGCTTTATCGCTAATTTGGCGTCCGCATTCCGGACATTTTATAATTGCCATAATTCTATTTTTGTGTTTATTAATTTACTTATATAATTCATGCTTCTCTACTTCCAGACCTTATCCACTCTTTACCTTGAAGCTAATCATCAAGTTCCAAGTTCAAGGTTTAAAGTACTATCGATGTCTGAATCTGATTTCTCTGAGCTTGTGACGCCCCATGAAACGGCTTTTGTCAACATAGCCGTTTATTCCGTTGAGTCTGCCCTTACCCGTATATTGCCACATTTCGAAATCTCTACCATCGCGCAATACAGGGATGCGCTTCGTATACTGGGCAATCATCAGCTTGTAGCTGTCTAGCTTGCCCAGAAGATAGTTGTCATAGAAATTGGCTCCCGTATAGATGAGGGGTTTCTGCTTGTATGCTTTCTCTACGAGATGCAGAAACTTAAAGAGCGAATCGCAGAATTCTTCTGTATTCATGCCGCTTTTCGTCTCCACATCAATCATAGGCAAGAGGTCCTGATCTCCCGGACGGCATTGGGCCATGAAATTTTCCAGCTGCGTCTGCTGTGGGATGCGGGGTCTGTAGAAATGATAAGAACCTACTTTCATTCCGTAGCGATGAGCCAGGTCGATATTCTTCTTGTATTTGCTGTCGATGTTGGTTCCGCCCTCAGTAGCTTTCAGATAAACGTAAGCCATCTTAGAGTTGTCGCCCACGGTTTCCCAGAACACGTTGCCCTGATAATGACTCAAGTCGATGCCGTGAACGTGCCGACAAGTGTCTTCGCATTGCACCTGGGCATGGGCTCCCAAGGCAATAATGGATGCTATAATAGAGATAAATAACTTTTTCATAGATGCAAAGATACGAAAATCAGATGAAAATCGTACTACAAAGAGATTAATTTTATAGATATTTTACTCTTCGTCCTGATGAATCCCAGATTAACCCCTTCAATCCTTACTGAAATTTACTCTTCAATCTCAGATAATGACCGGAAGAAATTGTTCATGAAATTGCTCATGGTTTCTATCGGAGCGTATTGCAGATAGCGCATGCTGCGGCGCAGATTCTTGCGCATGGTTCCCCCCGTGGTGCGTACAAAGCCGCTGCTGGTCTGCTCAAACTGAATGGCCTGCTGATCCATGATATTATAGTAGAGCGAACGGAGCGTCAGCTTGTAGGCGCCTCTTTCTATGTGATGAACGAATGGGATTTCGTCCTGTTCAAAATCGAAGAAGGTGATGAGCACGCTTCCTTCCAGCTGGGCGATGCGTTGGATGCGGAGCTTGGCAAGCCACTTCTCCAGTTTCACGAAATCTACCTTGTCGCCTCGGGTTCTCAGGTAGTCTCCCAACTGGATGATTCCTCTGAGATTGATTCCGTTAGCCAGCATTCCATTTACGTTTGCCACGATGATGCGCAGCAGATAAATGGTCTCGATAGAGGTATCGATGGCGTGGCGTTCATCTTCCTGAATCTTGCTGAGCCGTCGGTTCAGAAAACCGTTGTTCATCTTCACCTCTCCGGCAGGAACATCATTCACGTTCTTGAGCATCTGAGCTATCTTTTTCTTCTTAAAGGTAGTCATCGGTTCCATTTCTTCCTTGATGCCGAAATTGTCGGCACGGAGCTTTGTAAAAAGGTTGCGCTGAAGAAAATTCATATGCCTTGTTCTTATTAATAGTCAATAATAAAGTTTTGTTCTTCCTGTCAAGAAATCTCTAACGCAGAAGGAGACCCTCCTCTGATTTTTAGAAGTCTTCCTAACTGTATCTCTTTGGATAGCGCAAGAGGATGGCCAGCAGGGCTGCCACACCTATCGCCAGCGGATAGTAGAGATAAGGAAGAATGTCCATCGGACTGAGATTGGCCAGACCGGCTGCCAGGAGCATCTGCACGCCATAAGGAATCAATCCCTGAACCATGCATGAGAAGGTGTCGAGAATGCTGGCTGCCTTGCGGTTGTCTACGCCAAACCGGTCGCCTATCTTTTTCGAAATATTTCCTACTGTCAGAATTGCTACCGTATTATTTGCTGTACAGATGTTTACCATCGAAACGAGGGCGGCGATAGAAAGTTCGGCTCCACGCTTGCCGTTTACGTGGGCTGTAATCTTGTTGATGATGAAATCGATACCGCCGTTTTCGCGGATGATTTCGAGCATACCACCTGCCATCATGGCGATGATAATGAGTTCGCCCATGCCGATAATGCCGTTGCCCATGGCTGAGAACCAGCCAAAGAGGTCGTAGCTTCCGGAGGCACCCAGAAGATGACTACCTATGCCGATGGCGCCACAGAGTAGGGTGCCCAGGGTGAGAACAGCCATTACATTCATGCCGGCAATAGCGGTAATGAGGACGGTGAGGTAAGGCAATACTTTCATGTATTCTACCTCGTTGATGTGGGTTGGGGCCTGAAGACCGACTCCCATGACAGAATAGGCGATGAGTACGAGTACGGCGGCCGGAACCACAATCATGGAGTTGACCTTGAACTTATCGCTCATCTTACAGTTCTGCGTCTGCGTAGCAACAACAGTCGTATCGGAGATGAACGAGAGGTTGTCGCCGAAATAAGCGCCACCTACGATGATGGCGGTCATCATGCCTACATTAGCATCCATCGAGTGGGCCAGTCCGGCGGCTATAGGAACCAGAGCCACTACGGTTCCCACACTTGTTCCGATGGATACGGAGATAAAGCAGGCAGCCAGGAAGAGTCCTGGCAGAATCATGCTGGCTGGCAGGATGCTGAGCGCCAGGTTGACGGTTGCATCAACGGCTCCCATCGCCTTGGCTGATGCGGCAAACGAGCCTGCCAGCACGTAAATCCAGAGCATGAGCATCAGGTTGTTGGCGCCGGCACCCTTGCTGTATGTGTCCACTCGTTTCCTGACAGGCATTCCGCCGGAAATAGCCACGGCATAAATGCTTGAAATCATGAACGCAACTGTGAGCGATAGGCTGGTGTCCTGATGGCTGCTGTCTACCGAATATACGGTAAAAGCCACGATGAGGACAATCAGCAAAAATAATGGCGACAACGCCAGCAAACCTTTTTTATTACTCATACTTCTTTTTTCTTCTTAATTAAAGAGTTACTCCATTCTTGAAGATGGAGATTTCACGATAGCCATTATACTCGTTGCGAGCCTCCTCGCCACTTGCTACGGCTATAATCTTATCAATAAACTTGCTTACCAAGTTTTTCATTTCTACACCTTCTACCAGAGCGCCGGCGTTGAAGTCAATCCAGTTTGGCTTGTTCTTTGCCAGATTGCTGTTGGTAGAAATCTTCATCGTTGGCACGAAGGTTCCGAATGGGGTTCCGCGACCTGTGGTGAAGAGAACGAGCTGGCAACCTGCTGAAGCCAGAGCTGTGGCTGCTACAAGGTCGTTACCCGGAGCTGAAAGCAGGTTCAAACCGGTTGTCTCAAGACGGTCGCCATACTGGAGCACGCCGCTTACCGGAGCACGACCGCACTTCTGGGTACAACCCAAAGCCTTATCTTCGAGGGTAGAAATACCACCAGCCTTGTTACCAGGAGAAGGGTTCTCGCCAACTGGCTCACCATGGCTCAGGAAGTACTCCTTGAAGTCGTTAATCAGGTGAACGGTCTTGTCGAAGAGTTCCTTATTTTCGCAACGGTTCATCAGAATGGTTTCTGCGCCAAACATTTCCGGTACCTCTGTCAGGATGCTTGTACCGCCCTGTGCTACGAGCCAGTCGCTGAATTCACCTACCAATGGGTTGGCTGTAATTCCGCTGAAGCCGTCAGAACCGCCACACTTCAAACCTACGCGCAGTTTGCTTACCGGAACTTCCTCGCGCTTGTCTTCCTTAGCCTGGGCATAGAGGTTGCGCAGAATCTTCATTCCTTCCTCTAGCTCATCGCCTTCAACCTTCTGTGTTACAAGAAGTTTGATGCGGTCGTGATCATAGTCGCCGAGCATCTTCATGAAATCATCTGGCTGGTTGTTCTCGCAGCCGAGCGAGAGAACGAGCACGGCACCTGCGTTTGGATGCAGACAGATATCGCGAAGCACCTTGCGGGTATTCTCATGGTCGCCTGAGAGCTGTGAGCAACCGAAGTTGTGGTGCCAAGCGTGGATGGCGTCGATGCCTTCGCAGCCTGTTTCTTTCTTGAGGAGTTCTACCAGTTTCTCAGCCACGCCGTTAACGCAGCCCACGGTAGGAACTACCCATACTTCGTTTCTTACGCCTACTTCGCCATTCTTGCGAACGTAGCCCATGAAGGTGCGGTTTTCCTTAGCGATGTTCAGCTGCTCGTTAACCGGGTTGTAGGTATATTCGAGCGTACCGGCAAGATTGGTCTTGAGGTTGTTCTCGTTTACCCATTCGCCCGCCTTGAGACCGGTCTTTGCATGACCGATAGGGTAGCCATACTTCAGGATATCTGTACCCTCGGCAGCATCGTTGATGAGCACCTTGTGTCCTGCAGGAGTATCCTGCAATAATGTGATGGTCTTGCCATCTACTTCAATCGTTTCACCCTTCTTCATAGGGCGCAAGCAAACCACTACCGAGTCGGCAGGGTTAATCTTGATAAAACTTGATTGTTCCATACGTAGTCTGTCTTTTATTTATTGTTTATAATTTATAATGTTCCTGTATGAATTGTCTTCCATGCGGAAATCCTGTTCTGCCCGATAGCCTTAGAGCTGGGTTCTGCGATAGAAATCTACGTTTTCCTTCATCAGCAGCTCGATAGGCATATAGTTTACCGGCGTAACTTTCTTCTTCAGCACGATGGCCTGGAAGAGCGTGTCTACGCAGGAGTAACCCTGCATGTAGGCGTGCTGGGCGATGAGGAAGGAGATGCTTCCTTCGCGCAGACAGCGGGCGTTTTTCTCTACCATATCATAGCCCATGATCTGAACGTCGCGGCGGTTGGTCTTCAGCAGGAAGTCGCCCACGATGTGTGCCTTCGAAGTCATGGTGATGCAATGGTGGATGTTCGGATGCTCGGCAAAGAACTTCTCCAGTATTTTGGCGAATTCTGCACGTGTGCCGCTCAACGGCAGGTCGAGCATGGTAATCTTCACGTTAGGGAAGTGGTCGTGCATGTAATGGCGGAATCCTACCTCTCGGTTATCCTGCTGCTTGCTGACCACTCTTCCGTCTTTGGTTTGCCTCATGAGCAGGATTTCATCTTCCTTTGCGGCAAGCATCATCAGCATCTTGGCTGAGAAGAACCCCGAACAGAACGAATCCTGACCGAAGAAAGAGAGCGGACGCAAATCGGGCATGTAGGAGTCGAGCAGGATGAATGGGATGCCTTTGTGGTGTAACGCCTCGGTAAACTCACGGGTCACGTCGAGCGATGAAGGCACCACGATAACTCCTTCCGGACTGGCCTCAAGAATCTTGTTGCCTTCTTCGCGGAACGATTCCTCGGTGGAACGCTCATAGAAACGAATCTCTACATCGATATGGAAGTCACGTCGGATATCTTCACATTTTTTTGCGCCTTCCTCTATCTCCTCCCAGTAAGCCTCCGATTCATGTTTCGGAATCAGCAGGTAGAAGGTATAGGATTTGTTGTAAGCCAGAACGCTGGCGTACACATTAGGCTGATAATTCATTTCCTTGAGGGCTTTCTCGACCTTGTCGCGTGCAGTTTTCGACACGTTTGGGCGGTCGTGCAGAACTCGGTCTACGGTTCCAACGGATACGCCAGCTCTCTCGGCAATATCCTTGATTCTGATTTTTTCGGCCATTGTTTTTTAGCATTACGGGTCTGGTTGCCTCGCGTGTACTTATTATATAAGGAGCCTCTCCTGGGGGCTACGATAGATAAAACGTCGCAGGTACTTCCTAGCTGTGCACAGACCACAATTAGTATTAAGCAATTCTGTTGTGTGCGACCACAAGTGCGAATTTTGCCGCAAATATACAACAATTTTTTGAATTGTGCGAAGACACAGCAACTTTTTTGCACGAAAAACAAAAAAAAATGCGATTTTATTTCGTTATTCGAGAAATTATGGTTATTTTTGCCCTCGAAATTGAACGACAACTGATAATTGAACTTCATTTCTCTACTGAAAAGTGGAATTTAATTTGTTACTCATAACAAACAAAATAAAAACAAAAAAATTAAAACTATCAAACATGGCAAAAATTGTAACATTGGGCGAGATCATGCTTCGTTTATCACCAGAAGGCAATGATCGTTTCATTCAGAGTGAATCACTTCGCATCATCCCTGGTGGTGGTGAGGCTAACGTAGCTGTAAGTTTGGCTAACTATGGTCATGATGCTTACTTCGTATCTAAGCTCCCTAAGCACGAGATCGGTCAGATTGCTGTCAACGGTCTCCGTCGTTACGGCGTTAACACAGAATTCATCGCTCGTGGTGGCGACCGCGTAGGTCTCTACTATGCTGAGACTGGTGCTTCTATGCGCCCATCCAAGGTAATCTACGACCGTGCACACAGCGCAATTGCTGAGGCAGATCCATCTGATTTCGATTTCGACAAGATTATGGAGGGTGCCCAGTGGTTCCATTGGAGCGGTATTACTCCAGCTATCAGCGACAAGGCTGCTGAGCTTACCAAGTTGGCTTGTGAGGCTGCTAAGCGTCACGGCGTAACTGTTTCTGTTGACCTCAACTTCCGCAAGAAGCTCTGGACTTCTGAGAAGGCTATCTCTGTTATGCGTCCTCTGATGCAGTATGTTGATGTTTGCATCGGTAATGAGGAAGATGCTCAGCTCTGTCTGGGCTTCAAGCCAGATGCTGACGTAGAGGGCGGTAAGACTGATGCTGAGGGTTACTACGGAATCTTCAAGGGCATGATGAAGGAGTTCGGATTCAAATATGTTGTTTCTACTCTCCGCGAATCTCTCTCTGCTACACACAACGGCTGGAAGGCTCTTATCTATGATGGTAAGGAGTTCTATCAGAGCAAGCACTACGACATCAACCCTATCATCGACCGCGTTGGTGGTGGCGACTCTTTCTCTGGTGGTCTGATTCACGGTCTTCTTACTAAGGAGACTCAGGGCGAGGCTCTTGAGTTTGCGGTAGCTGCTTCTGCTTTGAAGCATACTATCCCAGGCGACTTCAACCTGGTATCTGCTGACGAGGTAGAGAGCCTGGCTGGCGGTAACGCTAATGGTCGAGTTCAGAGATAATTATAGTTTAAAGTTTATAGTTGATAGTTGATAGTTTATAGGCAGTCTTGCTTACGGCGTAGCTCTTATAAACTATAAACTATTCATTATTAATTCATATAAGATAATGGCAAAGTTTAGCAAAATGCAGGTTATGGCAGCCATGAAAGAGACTGGTATGGTACCTGTTTTCTTCAACAAGGATGTTGAAATCTGCAAGAACGTCATCAAGGCTTGTTACGAGGGTGGCGTACGTGTTTTCGAGTTTACTAACCGTGGTGACTTCGCTCACGAGATTTTCGGAGAGTTGGTAAAGTGGGCCGACAAGGCTTGCCCTGAGATGATTCTGGGTGCAGGTACAGTTGTTGATGCCGGTACTGCTTCTCTGTATCTCCAGCTGGGCGCTAACTTCATCGTAGGTCCTAACTTCAACCCTGATATTGCTCCAGTTTGCAACCGTCGTCTGGTTCCTTATTCACCAGGTTGCGGTTCTGTAACAGAAATCAATAATGCTCAGGCTGCCGGTTGCGACGTAACCAAGGTATTCCCAGCAGGTAACGTAGGCGGTCCTTCATTCGTCAAGAACGTAATGGCACCTTTGCGTTGGAGCAACATCATGGTAACAGGGGCCGTAGAGCCAACAGAGGAGAATCTTACTCCTTGGATCAAGGCTGGCGTTCTCTGCGTAGGTATGGGCTCTAAGCTCTTCCCTAAGGAGACTGTTGCTGCTGGCGACTGGGCTGCCATCACAGCCAAGTGTCAGGAGGCTCTCGGTTACATCGCGAAGGCTCGCGCTTAATTTAGAGACTATTTTTCATCTAGATGCAAATTTCAGCATCCTTTTTTTCCATGTCGCCATCATCAATTCTGGTGGTGGCGACACTTTTTCTTTCAGCTTGTTCTCCTGCGAATAAGGCTAGGGTAGATGAGCTGAACGAGCAATCCTATGCTTATCATTATCGCAACCTCGATTCTACTAAAGTGCTGGCTGAGAGGGCTTTGAAGCTTTCAGAAGATTATCCTTCAGGCCGTGCCGAAGCCTATAACAACCTTGCCTTTGTCTGTATAGCCAAGATGGATTACAAGGGTGCCAAGGGATGGCTGAGGAAAGTTGAAGAGGAGAGCGATAATCAGATAGAACTCGCTATTGCCGATGTTCAGAACATGCGACTCTGCCAGAGAGAATCGCACAACAAAGATTTTTATGCTTATCGCGAAAAGGCGATGAGGCGTTTGCGCAGAATTCGCGAAGAGGTGAATTCCATGCCCCCGAGAGAAAGCAAACGCGTGATTTATGCGAAATCTGAATTCAGTATTGTTGCCGCCACCTATTTTTATTATGTGGGCTTAGACGAGCCGATGCTTCAGGAGCTTAACCGTCTGGACCCAGATGAGCTGGAACAGGATTCGGCACAATATCTCAACTATCTTTATAATATAGGTTCGGGCGGAGCTATCGTCAAGGGAACCGAAAACGAAATCAATCAGGCGGAATTCGACCGGCTGATCAGCTGCTACATGTTGGCTAGCGACCCTGCCCATCCTTATCCTTACTGGCAGGCTAACGCCCTGCAATCTATTAGCGAGCACCTCAGAAAAGGAGAGGTGAGCGATTTCCTCATACGCAACAACCTGCCTGCCTTCCAGTATCTCAACATCGAGCAGATGCCAAACAATCTGCTGGCAGGCAACTTTGCCCAGCGTGCCCTCAACATCTTTTCGAGCTACGGAGATGTTTATCAGACTGCCGGAGCCAACCGTACGCTGGCTGAATGTTTCTGGGATATCCATGATTATTCTTCGGCGCTCGACTGCCTGAATCATGCCCTGAACGACAACAAGGCGATAGAGCAGGCACCCGACCTCGTAGCGTCGATACGTGAAAGACTCTGTCTGGTTTATTCGGCTATAGATGATAAGCAGCAGAGCGATTACAACCGCAATATCTATCTGGATTTGCAGGACCGTTCGCGTCAGGATCGCCAGCTTGAAGCACGTGCGGCTGCGCTCGACGAAAACGCCCAGCAGCTCAACCTGATGATTGCTGCCGTGGTGGCGATGATTGTGCTCGTGGTGGTTCTGCTCTACGTTTTCGACCACATGAAACGCAAGAAGATGAAGAACCAGTCGATGGATGAACTGCTTGCACCTTTGCGTGAATGGAGCGAAAGTAACACTAAGAAAATCAATGAATTAAAAGATAAGCAGGAGGAGGTTCAGGATGAACTGAACGTAACCCGACTGCATATCGAAGAAAACAAGAAACGCAATCTCGAACAACGGGCTAAGATTTCGCTCGTAAACAGCATTACGCCTTTCATCGACCGCATGATTCACGAGGTAAACCGACTCTCCGAAGAAGGCGAAAGCGATGAGGTGCGGCAGGAACGTTACCAGTATATCGCCGAACTCACAGATAAGATTAACCAATATAACAACGTGCTTACGGAGTGGATTCAGATGCGCCAGGGCTCACTCAGCCTGCGTATCGAAAGTTTCCCGCTCCAGCAGCTTTTCGATATTGTAAGCAAGGGCAAGATGAGCTTCCAGATGCAGGGCGTGATACTCGATGTAGAACCTACAGATGCCGTGGTCAAGGCCGACCGCATCCTTACGCTCTTCATGATCAATACCATAGCCGATAATGCCCGCAAGTTTACACCCGAAGGCGGAAAGGTAACCATTAGCGCCAAGGTTTCTGACTTCGTGGAAATCAGCATCTCTGATACCGGAAAGGGTATGGACGAGGAGCAGCTGGCGCATGTCTTCGACCGGACCTATACGGGCGGTCACGGCTTCGGACTGCTCAACTGCAAGGGCATCATCGAGAAATATAAGAAGGTGAGTTCGCTCTTTGCCGGCTGCCAGATCAAGGCAGAAAGCAAGTTGGGCGAGGGGAGCCGCTTCAGTTTCCGTCTGCCTAAGGGCATCGCCCGCCGAACCCATCAGCTGCTGGGCATCTTCATCATGCTCTTCGTGCTGCTGTCGGCTTCGGTTCAGCCTTGTGAGGCAAAGAAGACCAACGGCATCCGCCAGCGCCACAATCATCTCAAGACGAACGTAGATGGCAATCTCCAGCGTGCCGACGATTTTGCAGATAGTGCCTACTTCAGCAATATCAACCATACCTACCAGCGCACCCTGGCTTTTGCCGATTCTTCGCGCCATTATCTCAACGCGTTCTATCTATCGAAATATCCTGACGGCAAATATCTCATGGTGGCTCATCCGGAGGTGGGAATGGCGGCAGAACTCTCCTGGATACGCTCCGGACTGCCAACCAATTATCACGTCATCCTGGACCTGAGAAACGAGTGTGCCGTGGCTGCCCTGGCGTTGCACCAATGGTCGCTCTACCAGAGCAACAACAAGGTTTATACCCAGCTGTTCCGCGAGATAAGTGCTGATAATACGCTCGATAATTACGTGCACACGATGCAGCAGAGCGAGAACTCGAAGACCGTGGCCGTGGTGCTGCTCATCCTGTTGCTGCTGCAGTTGCCGCTGGCTTATTATCTGCTCTATTACCGCCACGTGCTGAGCTACCGGTTTGCCATGATTGAACAGACCAAGGCTAAGCGAACCGACGAGGCTGAGCAGGAATCCCTGAAACTGGAGCTGCTGACCGATGAGCTGCATAGGGCTGAATATGAGAACGATAAGCTTCATATCTCCAATTCCGTGCTCGACAACTGTCTGTCTACGCTCAAGCACGAAACGATGTATTATCCGTCGCACATCCGCCAGCTTATCGATTCGCAGCCCGATGATGTAGATTCGCTCAAGGAACTGGTAGATTATTATAAATCGCTCTATTCTCTGCTCAGCGCCCAGGCGATGGAGCAGGTAGAAGGCAACATCAAGGCAGATGATTTCCTGAACCGCTATCTTGTTTCTCTGATGCGCGGCAATTCCAAGGATTACCATACCGGAGTGGCTGAGATTCCGGGTTCTGCCTACGTGAGATATTGGATTGACCAGCAGGATGTGGCCTATGATGCTGCGCTCCATGCCCAGCTCTTCACCCCTCTGACGGGCGATTTGCGCTATCTCCTGTGCCGGCAGATTGTGAGGGAACTGGGCGAGATTACCAATCTGCGCGGCTGCGGCATCAAGGTTTGCCAGGGCGATAAGGGTTGCCTCAGGATAGAGGCCGTGCTGCCGGCACGCATCAAATGGAAAAGTTTAAAGTCATAAGAAAATAAAAATATCAGAAAATGGAAAGTTTTAAAGTCATCATAGTAGAAGATGTGCCCCTGGAACTGAAGGGCACAGAGGGTATCTTCAAGAATGATATTCCAGAGGCTGAAATCATCGGTACTGCCGAGAGCGAAATAGCCTATTGGAAACTCATCAAGCAGCAGTTGCCTGATCTGGTTCTGCTCGACCTCGGACTGGGCGGTTCTACCACGGTAGGCGTAGAAATCTGCCGCCAGACCAAGGAGCAGTATCCTGACGTGAAGGTGCTCATCTTTACAGGAGAAATTCTGAACGAAAAACTCTGGGTAGATGTGCTCGATGCGGGCTGCGACGGCATCATTCTGAAGAGTGGCGAACTCCTTACGCGTGGCGATGTGGCTAGCTGCATGGGAGGTAAGAAACTGGTGTTTAACCAACCTATCCTTCAGAAGATAGTAGACCGTTTCAAGCGGAGCGTAAACAGCCAGCTGATGCGTCAGGAGGCTCTGGTGAATTATGAGATTGATGAGTATGACGAGCGTTTCCTGCGCCATCTTGCGCTGGGTTACACCAAGGAGCAGATTACCAACCTGCGCGGAATGCCTTTCGGCGTAAAGAGTCTGGAGAAGCGACAGGCAGAACTGGTTCAGAAACTCTTCCCTGACGGCAACCACGGCATGGGCATCAACGCCACCCGCCTGGTGGTAAAAGCCTGCGAGCTCCGCATCCTCGATATCGACCATCTGCAGGCAGATGAAGAATAATTCGTTTCAATAAGCGCTTTTTAAAGAATGTATAAGAAAGTATTGGCCTATCTGGCATTATCGTTGGGAATAGCCGAAGTAGTGGTGATTCTGGTTTCGTGGCTGCTTACAGCTGCGATGCCCGAGTCGTTCACCCATTCGCTTACCAGCCCCGAGGGCATCCGCTGGTTTATGGGCCATTTTGTAGACCATCTCACCTCAGTATGGCTCGTATGGCTGGTGCTCATCAGCATCACCATCGGGGTGGTAAAGCAGAGTAGGGTGCTCCATTTCGACCATACCCAGTATCGCCAGCGCACGGCGTTGCGCCTGATGCTCATCGAGTTGTGCATCTCTGCAGGTATCATGCTGGCGCTCACACTCTTGCCCCATGCCATTCTGCTGAATGCCGTAGGAACCCTTTTTCCGGGTCCGTTCACGCATAGTCTCATTCCGTACATCTGTTTCTCGGTCATGGTGATGAGCATGAGTTACGGCATCATGAGCGAGAGCATCAAGGGCATCAGTCAGGTTTATGATGCGATGAATCAAGGCATCCGTCTCCTGTCGCCCTGCTTTCTTTTCTACATTCTCGTGATGCAGCTCTATACATCCATCCTCTATGTTATGGAGTAAGATAAAAGCCCCCGATGCTCGTTTCCTTGCATCAGGGGCTTCTTTTCTTATTGTAGTAAAATCAGGGATTCCTGTTCGGTTTTTCGGGGAGTTCGCTTACTCCAAACCGTCTCCCTCATTACCGCCGGTGGTTCCGCCGCCTTCAGTATTTCCGCCGCCCTGGGTGTTATCCGAACCGCCACCACCTGGGTTATTGTCTGGGTCTTCCACATCGCCCTTATCGTCGGAGGTAATGTTTTTCACCACCTTGCCGTTGCGGTCGTAACAGGTAATCTGGATGGAGGTTTCCTGCAGCTCGCGCTTGATGTCAACGCTTGGGGTGAAGATTACACGGCGGTTGGTAATCAGACTGGTAGCCACTTCGCCTACGGTAGGCACACTCTTGGCTCTTACGCCGAATCGCATGGTTCCCAATCCCGGAACGGCTACGGAATGGCCTTCGGTACACCACGCCTTGATAACCTCGCCTGCTGCATCCCAGCAAACCTGCATCACGCCCACGCTAACGCCGCTTCTGATAGCAGCCTCCTTGATAACCTTGCTCTCTGAGAGCTTGTTGTAAAGTTCGGTACCGAGGATGAATCTGTACTGACCCTTCATTTCGCCTACTTGGATAAGGGTCTCCTTTGCTTTCAAATTAATTGCCATAATCTTTTGAATTTTAAATTGTTATAAACTATTTACTCTAAACTACCTGATGGTGATGGTTGGCACGTAGTAGGTAGAATCTACTTTAGTGGAGATGTTGTTCTCCTGATGTTGCCGCTGGTTCTTTCCGATTACGAGTCCTGCCGTGCAGGAGCTGGATAGGAAGGTGACGATGGCTGAGCAAATCGCCACGATGAGATACCGGATGAATGCCTTCATGTTCTGGTTCATGATTTTTTTTCTGCCCCCTGCTAAGTTTCGCTAGCGAAACGACTCGTTTCGAGGCTTGGAGTCTTGTTTTCATTACTTTTTTATTTTCCCAATTAGGGAGATATTTTTCTCCAACTGGGCAAGTGATTTTGCGCGCTTTCTGAATCACGATGCAAAGATACGAAATCCCGATTTATCAGGTGTGCGATAGCGTGCGATACCATGCGATACCGGAACATTTTATCCCGGTTCCCCGAGGTTATCGAAAATAGCCTTCACTTGCTTGGGCGTGAACGACTTGCAAGTCTTTTCATACCCCATCTCCTGCAATTCATCCCAGAGCGGTTGGCAACGCCGAATCCAACTCATAAGATGATTCACGGCCGTGCGTGGCATACTCTCAGGAAAGTACATCAGTCCCAGTTCCTTCTTCGTATACGTGCGGTTTATAAAATCTTCCATAATCTCAATTTTTAAATCATTTGTTCTTCGGCTCCTTGCTCCCGGAAGTTGCAGCAGCCCCTAAAAGATAGTATTCGCTGAAATCCTTGCAGTCCGGTGGCAACTGGTGGTGAACCAGCTGGGGGAGCATCTCCCTGAGTTGCATAAAGAGGCTTTCGCCCGGCACATCCTGATCAGGAAACATGTGGAATTCCACCTGATACAGTCTTCCGATATCCGTCAGCAGCTGCTTATCCTCGGGTTTGAGGAGCGTGGCAGAAGGGATGGCTATCGCCTTATGTCCGGCAGAAAGCATCGCCCAGCAATCGCTACATCCCTCCGTAATAAACAGCCTATCGCCCGGTTTCAGTCTCTTCACAACCGGCAGGTTATAGATGCTGCATCTTGCGCCGTAAGGGAACCGGAAGCGGGGAGCATCCTGCTCCTTCTTGTAATCCAGGTTTCGGTTCTGAATACCAATAAGCCGCCCATCGGTATTGAAGTAAGGAATCTGCAGCCAATTGATACCCTTCTTATCCGTCCAGGAAGTCAGTCGGCACCAGTTTACCACTCTCCAGTCAATCTTCCTCTCCTCGAAGAGAAATCTCCGAGCTGCCTGATTAAGCCAGGGATGTTCGAAGAACCTAGCATACCTGCTTGCATCGAAGGAAGATTTCCCCGAATTATCACCCGAAGAAGAATCACCGGATGAAGAGCCCGAAGAAAAACCACCGGATGAAGAGCCCGAAGAAGCCCCTCTGCCCGAAGAGCCCCCTAAGGAAGAGCTTTTCTCCGAAGAAGAATCCTCCTCCAGCTGAATCTGATGTTCCTCGGCGAGCCATCGGCAAGCCGCTGGGAAATCCTTCCCCAGGTATCGCATCGCCAGGTCGATGGTGCCGATAGAACTCCGCATGCATACATAGCATCTGCAGCTGTTCTTGGTCTTGCTGAATGTAAGGCTGGCGTGGTGGTCGTCATGGAAGGGGCAGAGCGCCTTATGGTGCTCCACCTTCATCCCCATCTCTTTCGCAACCTTCTCTATCGGAAGTTCGCGCAGTTTCTGAATCTCATATTTCTCCATCATATCTGTTTCCCTTTCTTTTTCTTGGCCGGTATACCCGTCAGATATTCAGCAGTCTTGGTATAGAGTTTCGTCTGGCTGTTATAAGTGATGAACTGGCGGTTCTTCCATACGTTGAGCTGATGCTTGGTACCTTCCTGATTCTTGCCCAGACTCAGGCGCAGGGTTTCCAACTGCAGTTCGTTGAAGGAATTCTCCAGCTGGTCGAGCATGTTTTTCGGTCCGCTTCTCTGAGCCTCTTCCTGCCCATCGCCCGCTTTAAACATGTCGCCGAACACCTTTACCTTCGACCACAAATCGTAGTAGCAGAACCATTCAACGAAGTCGCCGATGGATTTCGACCAGCTCTGGTCGTTCAGAATCCACAGCACGGCTCCCTTCTTCCATGCCGAGAAGATGCTGCGGTGGGAGAGTTCCCAGAGCGTATCATCATCAGCAAGGTCGGCAAGGCGTGCCATTTCCTCTGCCAGCTTATCGGCTATCTTGTTGAGTGGCTTCACTACAAAACTGCCCTTGCAGTTGTCCAGCCTCAGCAGATAGCCATCGAGCTTTTCAAGGAAATCTTTATTGTACGTTCCCTGTCGCGGAATCTTTCCGCTTCGCTCGCCACGGGCTTTGTAGGCGAAAGGTATGCGCCCGAAGAAACCATTGGTCAGGTCTTTCTTGTAGAAGAGTCGGGCCGCCTCGGGAGTAGAGGTAAAGGTGAGGTTCACACGGAGCAGAGGGTTGCCCGTTACGCCATCAGCCGTGGCTCGCAAGGCTCCAGCCCTCTGACAGTCGAAGATATTTCTTACCATCTGGCTCACCTGCTTATGCCCTCCACACATTCTGTCGGCCATCTCCACCTCAGGCAGATTGATGTACTGGGTTCTTCCGCCCAGCTGTTCGCAAGCCATAGCGTTCTGGATGAAGGCAGGATTGGTGACATCAGAAGGTGGAAACCAGAAACTCACGTCCGGGCGCTCCGGTTTTTCCTTGTTGGCGCCCTTGGTTTTCATCTGTCGCTGCCAGTCAACCAGTTTCTTGAACTCAGTCTCATCATGCTTTCTAAAAGGTCTCATGATGGCCTCTACAAGATGCCCCAACTGTGCCTTTCCGATACCCGACGGACCAATCAGATGGCCCATTTGCCCGCACATTTCGTAATATTTGTTGTCGGAATACATGAATCTTACGTCTGTGAGATGAGCTGCTAATGCCGGAATTGCCATCGGAATGAGCACTTCCTGCATGTCTTTTGATGCCTGAGAGATGGCAAATTTTACAAATTCAGTACCCTTGCTGGGTTTTGGCATCGCCGGAGCAATGTTGCTAAAAATATTATAATCCATTGCTTTTTAGAGAGTTAAATCAAATTTCATGTTCATTTTTTCTTGCTTGCAGTCTCAGTCTCAGAGTCTCAGTTGTTTTTTTTATGGTCTCGCTTCCTATATATATTATATATAACTAATTAATAATCAATAAGTTATACAGACTTAAGAAGCGGGTTTGAAGTTGGATTGTGACATTTATCCTAACTGAGACTGAGATTTGAGACTGTCATCACTCTTGCCGCTAATGATGAGCAGCTCGTTGGCGGCACCCTGGCAGAAGTCCTGGAAGGTGAAGCGCTCTGAGAACTGCGGGCGGTTGAAGGTAGGGTAGAGCGTACCGTCTTTCTTCCGGTTCACGTTGATGTAAGTTCCTTCATACACGTGCGGATTTCTCTGCACCACCTTCTGCAGTTTCTTCTCCTGGTCATTCTGCACAAAGGTGAAGTGGTCTTCTCCATCGTGCGTAATAGCTCCATCCAGATACTCGCCAACGGCCATGCGCCCTGGCTCCTTAGTCATCAACTTGAGGTCGATACCCAATTCTGTGTTTGGGTAGAATCCCTTTCCTGCCTTACTTGAACTTTCATTCATATTGCCATTTAATACTATATTCATTTTTACTTGAGTATTAAATAAGCCTCTCTGGTACGATGACGTTCGAAGAGGTTTCCCTGCCATCTTTTCTAGTACCATCATTCCCCATTTTGTGATTTGCAACTCGCTTGATGGGTAGTCATCTTGTTTTCAAATGACGATGCAAAGATAGGCAAAAAGGAAATGCTCATGGCCGAAAAAGTCTTCTTTCGTCAGGCTGAGGAATGAAAAGGAATGAAAAGGAATGAAAAAGGAAAGAATCGAGGAAAATAGGGGGATGAACTCTGATAATTTTGTGTTTTTAGGGTCTTATAGAAGAAAAAAATCGTTTTTCCGCTCAGATTTTCCATCTTATCGAGGAAAATGAGCGGAAAAACGAGGAATTTGCGCGGAAAATCGGGATTTTTTGACGGAATTTCGTGGAATATATTCGGCTCCAACAATCAAAAAGAAAGATTATTGGTTCATCGCATTGTTTATTGCCTTGTTCCAATTATTTTTCGAGGTCTTATACAATTCATATTCATTCAGAATCTTCCACAGAGAACTTTTGAAAGAGTTATCATAATTGGAAATCTTTTTTGCATGAATGTATTTTGCAGTAATCCTAGCTGTTGCAGAATCCGAACTGGCGGCTTTTACCTCTTTTATATAGGCGATGATATGAGCCAGTTGGTCTTCGTCTGAATAGAAAAGTGGTTTCAGGTCTTGGATGAGTTTTCTGTTCATACCCTCATACTTAATGGTATCTTCAATCAGTTGCGACAACCATTTGTCGGGGTTATCTATATAGCCCAGTATGTAGATTTTGATTTCTTCGTGCTGATGTTCTGGAAGTTTTGAATTAATATCTTCGAGGATCTGACGATAATTAATATCATGTGATCTAAGATTCCCAGTCAGACGATGTGCCCAATGGTCGTAGTCGTCTTTTTTGTCATAACATAGGAAAAGCAGATAGGCTACCCATGTTATACTGACACTTGTGGCCATTTTTGCATCGTCATTATTTTCACTAGAGTCGTATTCACGCAGGCGACAGAAAAGATTGTCGAAAGCGTTGCCGAAGTCATAATCGATGGATTCTTCCCTAATCTCGTCTATCATGGAAATTACTTCAACGAAAATTTCGGTTGTAGAGAACCGCATGGAATTCATGCGGCTCTCATATTGTTTGCAGCTCTTGTCTATCACTTTTAGGATGATATGATTCTTGAAAGACTTACTGACGAGGTCTTGTGAGTTTTTGGGGAGGCGTTGTTGCATCTTCTGTTTTCTTAATGTCATTTATACTATTCTTGAGCCATTCTTCTAGAGTGGATACATCTTCGGTTTCACTTATAGAAGAACCTATCTGGAAATTCTCTATAGCTCTCTCTGGGAGAAAGTACATAGGCACAACTTCTTCGTTGAGGCATATGATACCGCTTTTGCTCAACTTTACTTTTATCTCACACTCGTTGTCCTCTATAAACTTGTTGATATAGAACATTTTATCGATAATGTTTTTAACGCTCTGCTCGCTTGCCTCTTTGCCATATTTGTATCCGGCAAACACCTCTTTGGCTTCATTCTCCATTCCTTCTTCGATAAAACCATTGATATTGCTGTTGCGGGTGTAATCAGAATAGTTGGTTTTATCTTTGTCACGCTTGGCAGTCAGGCAAACTTGGGTTACATAGTCGTTGTTCTCTCTGCATTTTCTTTTTACCACATCCCATGCTTTTGCTTGCATATAGATTTCCTCAAAGTTTACAGTATAGCCAAATGTCTTTATCATGCGATCGAAGTTCTGCTTCAGAATCTTGGTAATCTTGTCCATTTTTCCATAGAACGCACCTGCTTTTTTCTCTATGGCCACATAATGCATTCCTGGCTGATTGAAGAAGATGATTAGGCAATGGGGAAATGATTGTTCTATAGTTTCAGCATAGTCATCAACAGCGTTGGTTGTGGTACCTGTTGGCAAGGTTCTTTTCAGATCTTTGTCATCGTTGAGTCTAAACACGATAATATCTTTGCATACGGCAAAGGTATCATTCCGCAAACTGACGTCAGCCTTACCTTTTTTCATATACATGGTTAACTTCTCTCCGACATGGAATAGGTTACCAAAATGTGTGCTGATTTTTTCTTCAGCTACTCTCTTATCAGGTATAGTATCAGGATCTTCCTGAAAGCTATATCTATAAAAAACAAATTTCTGCTGCTTCATTTTTGTTATTATTTTATAGATAGCAAGGGTAAACGATGCTTTACAGATACAAAAGTAATAAAAACATCTTAATTAACAAAATATTATTGTAAAATAATAAGGAATGGATATAAAAGAGAGAGAGATTTTGTTTTTATTTGGTGAAAAAACATTTTATTTCTTGTCTGTTTCTTCGTATTTTTTACCTCTGGTTTAGCCTAAATCGCATCCTGATTCTCCCTCTCGCCCCCGTTCCAAGCGATTCCATCGCTTGTCCCCCTTCATCCTCTCTTTTCCACCCAGCCTCCTCTCCAAGCGCCTCCATTTTCCCTATCTCCATTCCGCAATCCTTTCCGCCATCTCATTCAGTTCCAGGCATTGTTCCCTGGTAATAGTCTTCTTCTCCATATGGTAATCCCAGGGGCTAATTTGCAGCAGCAGCCCCTCAGAGCAGGCATAAAAACTCTCCCCGCAAGGCTTATACAACCTCGGGAACCCGTTCTCCCTCAAGAGCACAATACGGTAACCCCGGTTCATAGCCTCGCGCAAAACCTCCTTCTCCTTAGTCGAGATAGCAGCACTCACCAGCACGCCACCACGTTCTCCGCAAGCCAGCCATTCCTCGCGCAAGCGCCTCAAATCCCCCTCAGAATACCGATGATGTACAACGACCGCCACCTTATCAGGAATATCGAGCAAGAAACAGTTTCCCACCATCTGGCATCTGCGACCCGCCACCTCTTTATTCTGCATCACGGTAAAAAGCCCCGGGTTCATCCTCTTCACCATCAGTCTTCTCGGGTTATCATCCAAGTATTTCTTCCATCCCTCCAGTTGTCTCTCATGCAGCAGCACCTTGTCATTATACCCCAATTCAAAGAGCCCCTTCCTAGCTGTCGTATTCATCCCATAAATCCTCCAGTAAGCCTTGTTGCATCCCATCTTAAACCCCTTTATCACCATTCCCAGCGAACCCATCTCTTTCTCTCTTTTCGCCGTCATCCCAATCGAGCCCGCCTCATTCTCTCCAGCCAGAGCCAAGTTAGCCCCTTTAGCCAGAGCCGAAGCCTGTCCCCCTCGAGCCTCCGTTCCAAGCGATTCCATCGCTTGTCCCCCTCTCAAGTCCTCCTTCACCCTCACAATCAGGTGAATATGATCAGGCATGATGCAAACCCTCCAAATCTCCACCTGGGGGTAATATTTATGAATCTTCGGAATCTCCTCCTTCGCGATGGCAACCCCCAGTTCAGAAAGCATCACTTTCGGCGCATCACCATCCCCAGGACGGGCATCCGCCCGTCCCCACAGTTTCCCCAGCAGAGGCATGCGTCCCTCCACCACAAGCGTCAGCATATAAGTACCCTTCCCATGGTAATCATGCCATGGGCTTCTGCGTTTCATGGAGTGCTGGGTTTCATGCACCCTCAATCCTCTAGCTATAGCTTCATCTCTATCCATAATAAAATAAGTAAAAAAGTAAATAATTAAAGTTCCCGCCCCCCGTTTCTCCTGCAAGCCCGCCCCTCCAGCAAAGAAGCAAAGAAGGGAGCAGTCCCCCTGTCACCCCCGTTCCAAGCGATTCCATCGCTTGTCCCTCATCGCTTGTCCTTCATCGCCAATCTTCACCATTCATCCCTGCCTTCTCTCTTCACAATCTCCTTCACCCGTTCCTCTATTTTCCTCCAAGGTTGCCCCAAGTTTACCGTCCTCACAAAGATGCGATGCCCCGTCTCCTTATACCTATAAGAAAAGTCGAAATCCTCATCCACGGTAGGGTAGACCAAAGCTCTGCAAGCATTCATAGTATGCGGCTTGCTCCGGTCTTCCTCCTGGTTCATCACGTAAGAAAGAATCTGCGAGAGATGATCCCTGCGAACCTTCTCCCTGCCGCCAAACTTCGAAACCAGCGCCTCGCGGTAAAACTTGGCATCAAGAATAAGCTTCTCCTGCGTATTCGGATTAAAAAGCGTCACGTCGGTTTCCATCATCGGTAAAGCCTCAAAACCTTTGATGATTCTGAGTGCCCGACAATCTTGGTTTTACCTTAGAATTATGCCGCAAAGTTAAGATTATTATTTGGAATAAGCAAAGTTTTTGGGGCTTTTTCATAGTGGTTTATCAAAAATGCATTGTTTTGCGCAGGAAAACTGAAGGAACCTGAATATCATGTAAAGGGAGAATTTTGAAATGAAGAAAATGAAAATTATCGGAATGAAATCATGAGTGGCTGACAACGGAATATTTCCTCCTTTTTTTACTTTCCTCTTTTTAATTCTAACCGGTATTATGTAAACGATTTTTAATTTACTTTTACAATGTTTCACGTGAAATGTAATCTCAAGTTAGCAGATAAGCACAAAAGTGCATAAACTACCACCACGTAATGGGGGTGGTGTCACTTTTGCTATATATGAACAAGTAATAGAGAAGTCGGGGAAATTTACCCGACTTTACTTTTTTGCTGGCTTCGCCAGCCTTGCCTGCTTGAGTGTTCGACCAACGGATATGTGAAAAAGAACATAATTTAGACGTTTGAAAGGCTCCTTCGTCGCAATTCAAACGACTAAATTATTATCCTTTTTCTGCTTCGCCGAGCGTACAACATAATAAACGTCACGACATGGAAAATTCTCTAGCGAGCAATTTTCTAATGTCGCAACGTCTATTATGTTGCACTCTGAGTTTAAGGGGACTGTCCTAACGCCGGACGGGCGGTCGGTACCCGACAGGAGCGAAAACTGCGTTTTCTAGTTTTGAGGGGACTGTCCTCGCCGGACGGGCTTACTTTGGCATTGCCCAAAGTAACAAAGGCTAGTGTTTTTCATGGTATTGTGCGCCTAGCGGATTGAGTTTTTAATAATGGGTTGTCGCATCCTGTAGACGGATGCTCGCACATAGAAATAAAACAAAAACGCGCACACGAAAAATCGCGCGCGCGCTAATGTTAATCTTTTGCATGATACCATAACCAACGTATGGCAGCAGCAATTAGAGCCAAAACAAATAAAAACGGCACAAATGTAATAAACAAAAATACCGCAAAACTTAAAAAACTATTATCTAATAAATCCATGCAATAATAACGGATAAAATAAGATAATATTGTTATTACTTGTATTTTTTAGCTTTCCGAGAAGGCTTAGGAGTAGGCGAAGACTTCTGAGAAACAATAGCAGCACCATACGCAGGTACAGAAAGGTTAAGACCTCGTCTAAATTGGTCTTGTTCAGCATAACCTTTTAGATACTGATTTTCAGCCATACCAACAGAAAGGTCGAAAATAGAATCTTGCAACCTATTGTTAATACGAACACCTGCTTCTTGAGCATAATTAAGAGCAGCCATTGCATAAGCGTTCTTAGCTTGAGCATAATTAAGATGCATCTGGGATACCATAGTTCGAACATTCTGCAAGGTGGCAGCGAGACCTGCTTGTTTTTCTCTAGGTAACCAATCGAGATTTGTTTGCGCAATCTGTCGCTGAACATCAACAAGACCAGCCATCTGATTATAATAAGAAGCCTGAGAACCTGTAAGGGAATTCTGAAACTTGACAGAATCAAGCCTATCGTGCATACTATCACGCAAATACTCATAATCTGATTTAGCAATCAGACCACGATATTGTTTTTCACGCAAATCAGCCAAGAACTGAGAAGCCGCAAATTGATTTTGAAGTTCTTTATAGCGAGCATCTTGCGAAGCGCTTTGCGCTTCTGCTTGGGCTTTATTAACATTAGCCTGTTGCAAGCCGTTATTATAAACCATGCCTGCAATTTGAGACGCAGCATTTGAAAGCGAAGAGCCAAACTGCTGATAACCACTGGCAATGGTTGAACCAATATCAGGTACCTGTTGAACACCACTAGAATCAGCAGTAGGAGCAGTTTCAGCGGTACCTGCAGAACCGCCATTCATCATAAGATTTGGGTTCAAGCCTGCCTGTTCCAATCTACGGCGCTGTTCAGCAGGAGTATTGTAGGCATTCTGTTTTTCCCACATACGTTGGTTAAAAGCATTGTTCTCTTGAGCAATCTGATAATTCATGCGGTTAGTTTCACGAGCAGCCTGCAATTGATATTTTGCAGCCTTAGCAGAACCTGCAGCACCGAACAAACCACCAAGCATAGAACCGGCACCTGCAATGATAGCAGGGGCAACTAATGGATTACACTTAGACGAAGATGTAAAAGGATTAACACCAACATCAACAAATTTAATATGTAACATAATAATAAAAAAGTCCTAGAGCCGACACTCTAGGACAATAAGTTAAGACTTGTCGGAGTCTTCAGAAGGAGAACTCAAGCGTAAAATGAAATCACGCAAAGACTTATTAGCAGAATCAAGTTTAGCACGTTCCTCTTTATCCTCAACCTCTTTCGTGAAGTCTTCAAACTTCTTCATAAGAGATTTAAGGTTATTGGTTCTATCTGAAAGGAACTGAGCGTAACGAGAATCAGTCTGCTTAATTTTTTCCTCATCAGAAAGTTTATTGACCTGGTCAGCCAACTCAGGAGGGAGAGAATCTTTAACCTGTTGAAAACGTGAAACAATCAAATCCTGCATATTCTGAGACAGGTTCAACTGAGACATTTTAGCAAGCAAATAAGTATCTGTATGATAAGAAACAGATGTACCGAAATCTTCAATCTGTAATTCCTCGCCTACAGGCGGAACATAGACAGAACAACCAAAATTTTTCAAACTCATATCGATATAATTTTAATTAGTGTAAGGCAAGCCGTAACGACTAAGATTACGAACAACATAAGCCATATTTACAAGACCTACATATAAATTATCATCATCAGTAACCAATGTATCAGTATTGAGGAAAATACTAGAAACGAGGTCAGGACGGCAGTTAAACAACTCAACTGCATTCAACATGTGGAAGTCTTCACCTGCTTTATAAAGTTGTTTGTGCAACTGCTCAACATTAAGACCTGTTACCCAAGATTGCAAGCCAAAACAAAAAGCACCATTGTATCGGTCAAAACTTGTTTTCAACTCGGCATAACGAGGAGCATAGCCATACGAAAGACGAACATCAGTATCAGTAAAATCGGAGAAAGCACCCTCATCTTTATAATAAGTAGGCATGATAACTTCACCCTGTATATTCTGCTGCATACCGATAGAATCAAGTTCTGGAATAACGAAGTCAGATGCATCAGTCTTGAGGAGAGTTCTATCAACACCTACATGAGCGTAATCAAGTACAGGAGTGCATCTGTAAATACCCATAACAACACCATAAGTATCTGCAGTAAATTTCATCTTAGCAGAACCTGAACCTGTAGGAGCACCTTTATAAGCATTAGTCTGTGACCAATCGGCAAGGTTTTGGTTAACCTGCGGATTAATATCTATCATAGATGAAGAACCACCGATAAAAATACTAGTATCTGCATCATGCTTAGGCTTAATACCGAAATGGGCTTCTACCTGAGAAACAAAATCTGCATCATTTGCCAGCTGAATCTCCTTATATTTCTGCAAAGCAGTCGCTTGACGCAAAGCCAAAATACTGAGATTACCAGAAAGTTCGGTATTAATAGAAGAGGTACCATCAAAAGTATGCGTATGTGGGAATTGAATCTGAGCACCAGTATTGTCCCAATAAACATTACCATCGTGAGAACGTAATTTTGAAAAAGAATCTAACTCAATATTCTCACCTAAAGAGGTACGCAGATTAGAATTCGAACCTCGAACAAAATTATCACGAGAAGTACCACCATGAATAGTAGCAGTACCTGAAGCGTGACCAAGATTAAGATTGGCAACACTTTCTTTGCCAAACTGAGCGGTAGGGAGAACGCCGTTAAAATAATCCAAAGGAAGATTACTGAAACGCAAATCAAACATGTTAAGTTTCTTCAACTTATCACCTGATAAACCGGTAAGAGACGGACCAAGATTAAGAGAACCGGAGCGAGAAGGCTGCAAATAATCAATATTACACAAGGAAGCATCATAAGGCTGCCATTGGCGGTAAGTGTAATGGTCGTTGCAAATCTTCTGATAAGCAAGCAAACGGAAAATCGAAAGGTTCAGAGAATTATTAACGACAACAGAAGACAAAGGTTGATATGTCTTCATATTCTGCTCGGGAAAGTTACCATAGCCGAGCAACTGCAACAACTTAGCAGAAGCAGCAGAACGTAATTCACCATTGTTGAGTGTAATATCCTCATAACCAGCCTTTTTGTCAGTATAAGTTTTAAGGATACAGTTAAGATAAACCTTAATTGAACGATAATCAATAAAAGGCATCTGAGTAGAAACAACAGCATTATCAACAATTCCAGAAGCGACACGAGAAACGTCACCACCTGCAGCGGTTTGGGTCATGTTCATAACCTGAGAGTTAAAGTATTTCCAGAGAAGAGAATACGGAACGAAAAAGAACTGTACATTCTCTCGAAGACGAGTAAAAGCAGCAGTCTCTAATGGAGCGGTACGAGTGAAGTAAGATGAATCGAGAGAAATAGTATCTCCAGGGTTCATTTCAAAAACGGCGCAAGGAAGAAGTTCACCGACCTTAGCCGTGAACAAATTGCGATGCGACAAATCAAAGGAATTGCGAGAAGTCTTGTTTTTAAGACCATGCAAACCCATAATATTGGAACGATTAGCCATACTATAAATATAAACTATTATTAATTAAATCAACCTGTTGACGATGCTTAACAGACTTATTAAAATTAGAAATCTCCTGAGACCTCATGAGTTTAAACTCGGTAGAATCCATGTAATTGTCAGAACATGAATTTAAAGGCTGCAAAACAAAGTCATAATAAAGTTGTGTATAACGTGGATCACACTCACACTTTTGATAGTGTATAGCAAGTGTATGTAAATCTACATAGCTATAAAACTTGATATAAGTTTCGTAGTAGGCAGACGGGGTAAGCGAGAAAGTATTTGCATAAAGCATGAATTTTTTAGATGAACGTATAGCACTCTGCAAGGCAGAAAGAATATCTAACTTAGAGCGCTCAGACATAGCAATCTGATACCTAAACAGATGCATGAAATAATCAATAGAAGGAGAGTGTTCGCCATTAAAATGGCAGTACATTAAACACTTAGATAGATAAGCAACAGAATCAGAATGAAAGTAATTACTTAATCTTTCGTAGCTTGACAATATTCGGAATGTTTCCTCAGAAGTGCAAAAACGCTGCCCACTAAATCGGGGAAAGTATTCATCGTAATACGACCGCCATAAGGCAAAAGCGCTCTGAGAGCCGTCAGCATTGGTAACGAAATGATTTCTAAATCCGTCAAAGTTACGTTCTCTGATAAAATTGATAAGTGTTTCTTTCGATAGAACCGCACCAAAGCGATTGGAGTGATAACTCTTTTGCTTAGAAAGGACGTCAAGAACGGCAGGAAAAGAAGCAGGCTTGTTAACATACGAAGCAACGTAATAATATGCTTGTTTGTTTGTCCGTTTAGTGTCAGCAATACCATACTGCCACAACGCACGTAGAAAATGGGCGCACTCTGCAGGTCGGCTAATGGTGCCAACTTGGTCGACAATTTCGAACTGTCGGGCAAGTACAGGCGAATCGAAGAATAATAACAAATGCCAATGCGGACGCAATGATGATGTACCATATTCTCCGATAATGTAGTAACGTATCTTTTCATTAAAATATTTAGCTATATATTTACGTAAACGTTTAATAAATAACTGAGCATCACGATAATAAAGAAGTGCAAACGTACCATTTCCATATGGAACAGAAACACGTCTATTAAATTGGTGCATACGTACCTGAGCGTTATAGTGTCTAATAGAATCATAAAGAACAGAAGTCTGTTTGATAAATGGGGTATCTTTAGAATCCTCATAAACACCGAAATCTGAAACAATCCTATCAGATATAGGACAGGGCATAAGAACACCTTTTAAAAAGTCATGTTCTACAAGTCTGTATAAGGGCAAATGCTCATTATCATAAGTAAGTGTAATAAGATATGTAAAAGCAGAGTTTAATTCCTCCAAATGAAGTTTAAGGGACAACGCTTGACGCTTTTGGTTTTGGCAAGCAATACAGGAACCACAAGGTACCTGTATGCGTTCAGCACCATCACCACGCAACCACAAAGGGTTGAAACATTTCAAAAAAGGAAGTAACTCTGTCATGATAATTAATACATGTATTTATAATTACGGAAATAGTCCGAAGAATGTTCGATAAAGGTAGTATCCTGAATCGTAACAACACCACGACCATGAACCTGAACGGCTCGAGATGAACTACAAGAAGCCAAGGCAGAAATACCAACGGCTGAACCGATTAAACCAAGTGCATAAATAAGCACCTTCAAAATGATTTGCAAAATTTCTTTTTTCATATCTATACTATAATTTAGTGAACTCCTTATGGACATACTGAGGTAAATGAGAAATCAACTGTCCACAATCGACAATACTATAAAAATCATACGAACTCTTTTCATAACATAAGCCAAAAATTTTATTTTTACATTAAACTTAATCGTCAGAAACGATAAATAACTGATTTCGAGTGCAAAGATATAGTATATTTTGTCATAACCGGTATTATGGTAAATAGGCGTTATAAGATAAAAAAAGAGGTGAAATTTGGAGCCTGAAAATGGAACCGGTTCACCCCTTTCTGATCATTTCTTACTTTCTGCCTGTTCTGAGATTAATTCTCATTTCAATCTAAAAGAAAAATCTCAGAACAGAATCTTACATCATGCCCGTGAGCCGCTGGATGGCGATTACTGCCTGGTTGTATTCATTAATCGCATCAGCATGCTTCATCAGAACATCTATGGTTTCCTCGATGGCATTCACGTATTCAATATACGAAATTTCGCCATTTTCATATTCTATCGCACTCAACTTCGAAATTTGCGCAGAATGTGCCTGGTTGTTCTGCTCGTAATATTTCAGACGATTGGATGCTGCCTGCAGGCGCTTCGTACAGAGACGGTAATCACGCTCTTTCTCTGTCTGCTCCTGACGCATTTCGATTTCAGCCAATTCACGGTCTTTCTGGGCTGCCTTGACCTTTGCCTTCGTAGAACCATAAAATAAAGGAATGCCTACGCCAATCTCGAAACCGAAGAAATTGCCCTCGGCAAATCTTGAACGGTCTATGTTGTATGGATTCCAACTGGAAATGACACATTGGGTGCGCAAAGATAAGGATAAACTCGGAGCAAAACCCGTTTTGGCTGCCTTGATTTCCTTATCGAGAGCGATGAGCTTATCCTGCTGGTAAAGGCCGTCGGCAGACTGCTGATAATTATAGGTATTGAGATTCTGGGCTGCGATGGCCGAGAGATTCTCTTCTGCCGGTTTTACGGGCTCCTGTGTGTTGAGTTGCGACATGAGGTCGATTTGCAGGCGCTCGATTTCGCTCTTCACATCAGCCATTTCCAAGCGGTTTTCGTTGCATTTGCGGTCGGCAGAGAGATATTCCAGCTGGCGGCTCTCTCCTGCCTTGTAACGCATTTCAGCTATCTTGCTGTAACGCTCTAATACTGAGTCGATTCGCTGCAATATCTGAAGTCTGTGAGCCTGATAAAGCATCTGATAATAGGTGTTGGCGATTTCAGCCTTCAGTTGCTGGCTTACCACATTCAAGCGGCTCTTTTCTGCCTGGGTTTCAGCCTTGAGCTGGTTGCGGCGCGAGGCGTAGACGGTAGGAAAATCGAGGCTCTGGGTAAAGGTAAATCCGTTGTCCGATTCGCCTCCCGTGGCAGGGTTTTGCGAGAAGGTAACCTCGGTTTTATCCAGGTCCCAAGCCGTACCTTGCATCACCTGCGCACGTTCTACCGATTTCTTTCCGACTTGCATCTGTAGGTTCTGTCGGGCAGCCAAATCGAAACATTCCTGCAGGGTAACTTTCCTGCCCGCAATATGAGCATCAAAATGCTGGGCTCCAGCTGGGCGTGGCAGCAGGAGAAGGATGGCGGCAAAACAAGCCACCACCCTATTTTCATTTATCTTTATTCTGTTCATTATTTTCATATCTTGAAATCTTACTTTTTCGTAAACATCTTGTAGATGGCTGGCAGAACCAGGAGCGTGAGGAGCGTGCTGGTAATGAGACCGCCAATCACAACCGTGGCTAGAGGCCGCTGGACTTCTGCTCCATCGCCATGGGATAATGCCATCGGGAGGAAACCCATAGAGGCTACCAGGGCTGTCATCAGAACCGGACGGAGACGAATCATGCAACTGTCAATAATTCTTTTCTGAATAACAGCCGCCAAACTTGCGCCATTCTCCTCAGGAACCGCAGCCGCCTGCTTCTGCATCTGGTTCATCTGACCTATCAGCACGATACCGTTGAGAACCGCCACACCAAAAAGGGCGATGAAACCTACGCCCGCCGAAATGCTGAAAGGCATTCCGCGCAACCAGAGTGCCCAGACGCCACCTATCGCAGCAAGCGGAATGGCGGAGAACACGAAGAGCGACTCGCGCAGATTCTTGACCGTGGCATAGAGCAGCAGCAGAATGATGATGAGCGCTATCGGGACCACGATGAGCAGGCGCTGGGTGGCACTCTGAAGATTCTCAAACTCGCCACCATAATTATAATAGTAGCCCTCAGGCAGCTTCAGTTTCTCGTCGAGGATGGTCTGAATATCCTTTACGGTACTCTGCACGTCCCTACCCTTCACGTTGAAACCTACGTAGATGCGGCGGGCACCATTCTCATGAGAAACCTGAGCCGGAGCCGGTTCGTAAACCACATCAGCCAACTGGGAAAGCGGAATGCTCTCGCCACCAGCCAGCGGAATACGGAGCGACTGGAGCGATTCGAAGTTGCGCTCCTTAGGGTCAAGACGCAGAACGATGTCAAATTTTTTATCGCCTTCGTAAACGCCCCCTGCAGTAGCACCCGCAAAGGTAGTTTCAAGAATGCGGTTGATTTCGTCAACATTTACCCCATAAGCCGCCATGCGTTCATGGTTGTATTTTACCTGAATCTGAGGCAATCCCGATACCTCTTCAACGAAGATTCCGCTCACGCCCGGCACATTCCTGATCATTCTGGAAACCTTATCAGCTTGCTGGGTAAGCACATCGAGATTGTCGCCAAAAATCTTAATCGCCACATCTTGCTTGATGCCCGTAAGCAACTCGTTGTTGCGCATCTGGATAGGTTGCGAAATCTCAGCCTCCAAGCCCGGAATCGTCTTCAGGGTTTCTTCCATCTTCTCCATCAGTTCGGCGGTAGTTTCTGCCGAAGTCCACTCGGCTTTCGGCTTGAGCGCCACCATGATGTCGGCCCTTTCCACAGGCATCGGGTCGGTAGGAATCTCGGCGCTACCTATGCGGCTCACCACCTGCTTGATTTCAGGATATTCAGCCTTCAGAAGTTTCTCCGCCTTGGAGCAGCTCTCTACCATCTGCGAGAGCGAAGTGCCCTGCGACATGGTCATTTCTACCGCAAAATCGCCCTCTTCCAGGCTCGGAATGAATTCTCCACCCAGAAAATGGAAGGCTACGGCACTCATGCAGAAGAGCGAAACGGCGCCGGTAATCACATCCTTATATCGCGCCAAGGCCCATTCCAGAACCGGTCGGTACCAGCCCTGCAATTTCTCTATCATCCTATCGCTGAAGGTTTTACGCACATGTCCCTTCTTGCTCAGAAAAAGCGCACTTGCCATCGGAACATAGGTGAGCGAGAGGATGAAGGCACCCAGAATGGCGAAGAAAACGGTAAGCGCCATCGGACGGAACATCTTGCCCTCGATGCCCACAAGCGTCATCAGCGGAATGTAAACTATCATGATGATGATTTCGCCAAATGCCGCACTCTTGCGGATGCGCGAAGCGGAATCATGAACTTCCTCATCCATCTCTGCCTGAGAGAAACGGATGGGAGTATCGGAAGAATTTCTCGCCCTCCGCTCAATACTCTTCACGCCTAGATGGGCCACAACAGCCTCTACGATAATGACGGCAGAATCGACTATCATACCGAAATCGATGGCTCCGAGCGACATCAGATTGCCGTCGATTCCGAAGGTCTTCATCATGCCGAAAGCAAAGAGCATGCTGAGCGGAATGACGCTAGCTACAACCAGTCCGGCACGCCAGTTGCCCAGGAAAATAACCAGCACGAAGATGACGATGAGTCCGCCCTCAATCAGGTTTCGGGCGATGGTTCCCTCCACACGGTCAACCAGGTTGGTTCGGTCGATAAACGGTTCTATAACCACGCCCTCGGGCAGAGATTTCTGAATCTGCTCTATGCGCAACTTCACATTCCTGATAACCTCCTGAAAGTTTTCTCCCTTCAGCATGATGGCAATTCCGGCTACCACTTCGCCCTCGCCATTTCGGGTAACGGCTCCGAAACGGGTGGCGTGCCCCAGCTGAACCTTCGCCACATCACCTATCTTAATAGGAGTGCCGTTCATGGTCTTGACGGCGATATTCGCCACATCTTCCAGACTCTTCACCACGCCTATGCCGCGGATGAAATACTGGTTGGAGTTTTCCTCTATGTAACTTCCGCCCGTGTTGGCGTTATTCTTTTCGAGCGCATCAAACACGTCGCTCACGGTAAGATTGCTGGCGTTAAGTTTATCCGTATTGATGGCAACTTCGTATTGCTTCACGTAGCCTCCCCAGCCGCTCACTTCCGCTACGCCTGGGGTTCCCGAGAGCTGCTTTCTCACAATCCAGTCTTGGATGGTTCGCAGCTGGGTAAGCGAATATTTGTGCTCGTAACCCTTCTCGGCACGCACGGTATAATGGTAAATCTCGCCCAGTCCGGTAGCAATCGGTCCCATCTCGGTTTCCGTATTCTTGGGCAAATCTTTCTCCACCTGGGTCAGCATCTGGCTTACCTGCGAACGAGCCCAGTAAATATCTACATCATCATCAAAAACGAGGGTGATGACCGAGAGTCCGCTTCGCGAGATGCTTCTTCGCTCCTTGAGTTCGGGGATGTTGGCAAGCGCCATTTCTACCGGAGTAGTTACGTATTGCTCCACCTCCTGCGCTCCGAGCGAAGGCGCCTGAGTGATGACCTGAACCTGATTGTCGGTAATATCCGGTGTGGAATCGAAAGGAAGATGGATGAGCGAAACGATGCCCCAGACGATAAGGGCTATCGTGAAAACTCCCACCACCAGCTTGTGGCGGATGGAGTAAGTAATCAGTTTCTGAAACATAATCTGTCTTTCTTTTAAAAGCTCTTTATTGATGAAAAAGCTTACCTTATATTAATGCTCATCTGCATGCTCGCCCGTGAGCGAAGCCAGATAATACGCGTTTTCTGTCACAATCTTCTTTCCTTCCTGCTTCAGGTGCTTGCAGAGTTTTACCTCGGTATAAGCTCCGTCCGAAACGCCCGTAATGACCTCATGGCGGGAGAAACTGTACTCGCCCTTCTTTGGTTTGCCATTCAGAGCGAAGACAAACTGCTTGCCGTCGGTAGTGACGATTGCCTTGGAAGGAAGGGCGATGCACGACTGGCTGCCCGTAGCTATCTTGCCGCTTACATACATTCCGTCGAAGAGTCGGGCTGAGCCGTGAATCCCGCTGGTTTTAAGCGACTGCGCATCTATTTTTACATGAACAGCAACAGATTTCGAATTATCGTTAAAGTATTGGTTTAAGCCGTAAACATGACCTGCGAGTTTCACGCCCGGCTGATTGGTAAGCGAGAGATAAACCTTATCGCCCGGCTTAACCTTCTGCAGATCTTTCTCAAAAATGTTCAGATCGCACTCTACAGCCTGGTTGTTCTGAATCTTCATGAGCGGCGTCTGCATATCGGCGAAGCTGCCCAGACTGGCTGTAATCTGCGAAACCGTACCCGATATCGGAGCACGCAAAGGGAAGGCTGTGGTAAACTTACCCCTGGCAACGGCGGCGGTAGAAATGCCCATCTGGGCAAGCTGTTTGCCGATGCCGATGAGGTTGGCATGGGCCACATGATACTCCTTGGCAGCCTGTTGCGCATTCTTCTTGACGCCAGCTCCTGTCCTTTTCAGCAGTTTCTGTCGCTCCAGGTCGGCAAGTGCCAGTTCGCACTCCTTGCCGGCAGAATAATATTCTCGTTGCAGACTGACCACATCGGTATTTTCAACCAGAGCCACAACCTGTCCGCGCTTCACATTCTGTCCTTCCTTTACATAGATAGCCTTTACTACGCCCCCCATGAGCGAAGCCACATCGCCCTTGCTCTGGGCGCGCAAAACAAGCTGGCCGTTGGCTGCAATCGTAGCATCCATCACGCGGTCAATCGCCTCGCCCATCTTCAAATCTACAGCATCTACCTGTTTCTGAGAGAGCGGAATGTTGTCGAAATCCACCTCTTCATGTTCATGCTCATGTCCGTGTTCGGCAGCATGAGCCTCTGCTCCGGCGTGGTTTGAGAAAAGGGTGAAACCACACCAGGCTAAGATTGCCGCAACAGCAACCACCAAAATTCTTTTCATTTTTTTCTTTTTATTGATTCATAATTACGGATAAGCAAAAGTACGCCCCCGAGAAACTTCGGGTGCAAAAGTACGCACTTTTCCCTGCAACCCGGTTGCAAAAGCTGCATCCAGGTTGCTCTAACTACAGAAAATCAACAAAAAGAAGGAGGTCCTCGCCTACAGAAAGGCGCTTCATCTACGCAAGGAAGACTGGCTGCAAACTGCTGCCAACGCACGCTAATGAGCGACGAGGTCGGGATAAATAAATACTCAGAAGAAAGCATGGAAAGCAGATGGTTGCCATCGAAAAGCTGTTTCTGAATGCCCTTCATAATCTTGCCGTTGGTTACGAAATGGTGCAGCTGATGCACGCGGCAACCATCGGCTTCTTTCTCATGATGCTCAGTATGCTCATCGTTGAAATTACCATCCTGCTGGCAACGTTCTACAACCATACAAATACGCCCCATGTGGTGATGATGCATCACCACCGTAGAGAGCAGCACACTCAACGTGGCCACAAAGAGGCTGAACAAGTATAGTTTCTTCTTTGCCATTTTATTCTGTTTCCAAATTTTAGGATTGCTTTTTTCCGTCCGCAAAATTACATTAAAAGTACGAAATAGCCAAGTAAAACTTAGAAAATTAGCATTTTTTCTTAAAAAAATTAAAACCGAGTACCCTTAAGGCCATCTGAATACGTAATATGAGTAGTTTTTAGTAACTTTGCAACATAAAATTAAAAAATAGAAATGAAAAAAGTATTTTTAATCTTTCAATTACTCCTTGTAGTAATGCTGGCTCAGGCGCAGATGATGAACCCTGTAAAGTTCACCAGCTCGCTGAAAACAGACGGAAGTGCTGTGGCCGAAATCGTGTTTAGCGGAAAAATCCAACCGGGATGGCACGTCTATTCTACCGGTTTGGGTGGCGACGGACCTATTTCCGCTTCGTTCAACGTAAACAAGCTTGAAGGTGTTGAACTCGTAGGAAAACTTCAGCCACGCGGCAGAGAGATTGCAAAGTTCGACCCTCTCTTCGAGATGAAACTCCGTTATTTTGAGGGTAGCGTTACCTTTGTACAGAAAGTGAAGTTTACCCAACCAAATTATCATATTGATGCCTATCTGGAGTATGGCGCCTGCAACGACCAGAACTGTATGCCACCAAGCGAGGCTGGTTTTAAGCAGAGTGGTAAATCGCCAGCCGTTGATGCTCCTGCAGCTGGGGCAAAAGATGCTCTGAATGCGAAGGCGATTGACCCTGCCCTTGCAGCCAAGATGAAGGCCGATTCGCTTGCCAAGACCGCAGCCCTGGCTCAGACCGACAGTTCTACTCAGCCCGTAGATTCCGCAGCTTTGGCATCTGCTATGGAAAATCTGAACGTCAAGGACTTATGGAAACCGGTTGTTAAAGAACTTCAGGCATTTGGCGGAGCTAACGACATCGCCAACCATTCGCTCTTCTATATCTTCTTCATCGGTTTTGTGGGCGGTCTGCTTGCGCTCGTCATGCCTTGCATCTGGCCTATCATCCCGATGACCGTAAGTTTCTTCCTGAAGCGTGCTAAGAACGATAAGAAGAAAGGTATCCGCGATGCGATTACTTATGGTTTGAGCATCGTAGTCATCTATCTGGTTTTGGGTCTTGCCGTAACAGCCATCGCAGGTCCTAGCACCCTGAATGCGCTCAGTACAAGTGCCGTTTTCAACATCATCCTCTTCCTCCTGCTTGCCGTTTTCGCCTTCTCGTTCTTCGGTTGGTTCGAAATCAAATTGCCTGACAGTTGGGGAAATGCGGTAGACAACAAGGCTTCCAGCACCACGGGTATGATTTCTATCTTCCTGATGGCTTTCACCCTGGTATTGGTCAGCTTCTCATGTACAGCTCCTATCATCGGTTTGCTGCTGGTTCAGACCGTTACATCCGGCGACTGGCTCGCTCCTACCGTGGGAATGTTCGGTTTTGCGCTTGCTCTGGCGCTCCCATTCACCCTCTTCGCCCTCTTCCCATCATGGTTGAAGTCGGCTCCTAAGTCGGGTTCGTGGATGGAGACCATCAAGATTGTGCTCGGCTTCATCGAGCTTGCCTTCTCTCTGAAGTTCCTTTCTGTAGCCGATCTGGCTTACGGCTGGCACATCATGGACCGCGAGGTATTCCTCTCTCTCTGGATTGTCATCTTCGGTCTGTTGGGTCTCTATCTCATCGGCAAGCTGAAGTTCCAGGTTGATGCAATCGGGGGCGACATCAACAAGCCTATGCCTGTAGCCTGCATCATGTTGGGTCTCTGTTCTTTGGCATTCTCGGTTTATATGATTCCAGGTCTCTGGGGTGCTCCTTGCAAGGCTGTGAGCGCATTTGCTCCACCTATTAATACACAGGACTTCAACCTCAACACCAAGACCGTAGAGCCTGCTTACAAGGATTATGAGTTGGGAATGGCTGCTGCCAAGGCTTCAGGCAAACCGGTATTGCTTGATTTCACGGGTTATGGATGTGTAAACTGCCGCAAGATGGAGGCTTCTGTCTGGACAGATCCATCGGTTGCCGATAAGCTGACAAAGGATTATGTTCTCATCTCACTTTATGTAGATGACAAGACTCCTCTTCCTAAGCCTATGGAGGTAACGTTTAATGGCGAGAAGCGCACCCTGAGAACCGTTGGCGACAAGTGGAGTTATCTGCAGGCAAGCAAGTTCGGAGCTAATGCCCAGCCATTCTATGTGGCTATTGACAACGATGGCAATCCTCTTGCAGCAGCCTTCAGTTTCAAAGAAGATGTTAGTGCTTATCTCGACTTCCTGAACAAGGGTCTGGATAATTACAGAAACAAATAATATAAGATTTAATTGTTGATAAGGCCGGTATTGGTTCATTTAAGTAGATTTATGAAGGATAAATTTCAATAGGTAAGTTTATTCAAGGTAGATTTATTTAGGATTATTACTTTCCCCCGACAGGTATGGTTTCCAAGCCATCCTGTTGGGGGATTTTTTTGTAAAGGCACAAAAAAATAGGGCCTGTTTCACAACAGACCCTAAACATACTTACTAAAACTAAATTAACCACTAAAAAAACTAATATTTTTTAATCCTAGAGAATAAGGTGAAGAACACCTTAAATCTAAAAACCTAATCTATGACACGAAATCATCCCGATTTCTTGATTGCAAAGATAGGGGTTTTATATGAAACCGCCAAACTTTTTCCCAACTTTTTTTCTAAGAGTGGGCTTTTTTATCGGGATTTCACATTATTTAATCAATAACTCCCCTACCTTCACATTTTAGAACCTATAGCCAACGGTCATCAGTAACTGGTGGCGTTTGTTGTCAACCTTGGTTGCATTAACAGAGCAGCCCATATCCGTAAAACTTTCGAATGGATAGAAATCTCCCTTTTGAGAAGAATACTGATAAGCCACATCTATAGCCAAATTCTGGTAATTGAAACCTACACCTAAAGTAAAACGGTTTGTTGCCTTCCAGTTGGTATAATCAGCAGAAGAAGCGATGTAAACGCCATTACTGTCAAATGTCTGATCGCGCAAAGCATTATCCTTGTACATTGGCGATACATAATTATAACCTAATCGGATTGACAACATGTCAACAGGCTTAATCTCTGCACCTAACTTCAAGGTACTTACACCTTGCAGGTTCAATTGAGTATCGTGATTCATAGCCTCATCACTACTACTGCTCTCATAATAGTCTCCCCAATAGGAATCATAATAACCACCATCCTTCACACGGTTGTCCATATGATCGTACCAGGCATATTCATAAGTTGCACCAAGTGCCAGATAATTTCCTATAGTATGACCCAAGCTGGCGCCCACCTTCCATGGTGTATTAAGCCGGAAATCATAATCTATACTCTGTCCCCTACTACCCTTGACATAACAAGGCTGCTGACTTCCATCTTTTTCCTCATAGATAGCAGGATCATAATTCCCCGAAATAGTAATATCATTATCGCCACTAACTGTGAGATCATAGAAGATAGGGCTATTAAAATAAGCACCAATACGGAAAGGAGAATCCTTGACTGGACGGAAGATAACACCCGCCTTCACATCAAATCCTGTTCCAGTAATCTTCAATTGCTCAAATGAATCCATTATATTGCCATCAACGAAGTCTTCAGAATAAAGAGAATTACTATTGTAATGAACATCATGAAGTCCGACTGTCAAACCAAGCCAAACCTGATTATTAAGCGAGCCACTAATGTTGAAATCATAGGTGCCAATATAACCATGCTGATACTGACCAAACAAATACTTATCAGCCTCAGCATAAGCCAAACCACCATCAGTAGGAACAGTAAACAAACCAGGCTGATAGTTTCCGGAATTATCCTTATATCCACCAAGGTTGGCGTCCTGACTGGTCCACCCCGCATACTCCTTGAAATTCTTAGCTGCGGTTATCTTATTAAGAGAAACATCCTTCAATGCTCCGGCAGCATTCAGAATCTGTCCAAAGTCGGCACTCTTATGATAATTGAAAGCCAGATTCAGCCAATTGGTACCTTTGTTTTTCGGACTCCATACGATACCCACCTGGTCAAAGGTAGGATGACTCTTTTTACCATTAAAAGTAATACGAGCATCATTATACTCCGTATAATTCTCTGCATCTGTCTGGGCGATAACTCCTGCAGTAAGAGTTATTTGGCTTTTACGGAAAAGACCAATACCAGCAGGGTTACTGCTGATAGTGGAAATATCGGCGCCCAAAGCTTCCATAGCACCACCCATACCCACATAGCGGGCAGTACCTGTAAGCTGGGGTGCAGCCAACTTAGCGTCCTGATAGGTTTCTTGCGCAGCAGCAGTCATGCTAGCCATGAGCATACTGGCAAAGAATATATGTTTTAATTTATTCATAATCTTAAATACTAATTGTTATTATCAATTTATCTTCTTCCTCCGAAGCTGCCGCCACCAGAGTGACCACCGCCGCCTCCGAAGCTACCGCCACCGGAACGGCCGCTACCGCTGAAGCTGCCACCTCCGAAATTACCGCTACTGTTACTAAAGCCAGAATTACTACGACTACCCCAAGAAGAGTTATTATTAAAGTTGCCAGTATTCTGACGCTGGCCAAAGCTACGGTTAGAACCACTACGACGTGAATAAGTATTACGATTATTACCGCCAACACCTGTATACTGGTGATTAGAACCATCAATACGACCTGGGTTGTTATAGCGAATGTTGCCAGCAAATCCACCATAGCTTACATGTCCGTATATCGGACCGCCCCAATACCAAGGATTGTAGTAGCCGCCCCAGCCATAATACCAAGGGGCGTACCAGCCACCATACCAGCCGCAGTAACCATAATACCATGGATCATACCAAGGGTCGAACCAAGGATCATACCAGCCGGCATAATAGCCGTAGCGCCAAGGATTGTGCCAGCCCCACATGCGGCTGCGCCAGTAGTAAGGACCGTAACCATAATAATTGTAGAACCATGGATCATAGAATCCGTCCCATCGGCTCATCTCGCGTGTGCGTACGAAATCCTCATCCCTGTCAGCATACTTCTGGGCGAAGTAAGCATCATCATAAATGCTGTCTGGCGCCACACCCTTGCCCACATGGAACTGGATAATGTCATTGCCCAGGGAATCTTTCCCTACATTCTCATAATGGCTGAAGATTCTGCCGCCTCGATTGTATTCATCAACAGAACGGTCGCTTCCGCTCCAAAAAAGCCGATAAATACTATCTCTACGTACCCGCTGTTCAGCATACTGGCGCTGGAGCAGAGCCCGTCTTTCAGCCTTTTCCTTGGCCTCCTTCTTCGGATTGAAGTAGAGGTCATCGTCCTGTGCCATCGATGTGAGTGGCATCGCAGCTGCGATAAGGACTGCAAGAAGATACTTTCTTTTCATATTCTGTTCTCCTATTTATTTTTTCTCTTTTCTTTCTTCTATTTTTCTCATCCCGAATCATCATCAATCATCAGGAAGAAGGCTCCCGAAAGAGCCCTTTTCTGATTATATAATAATCTGAATGCAAAAATATTGCTTATCTTTATGCAAAAATACAGAATTTCCCTAAATAATTGTAGGTTTTCCCCTATTTTTTTATAATTTTGCAGAAGATTTAAAACAAATCTAGCTTTTTTGAACATTCGAAAGCGTTTTTAGACAAGAAATTAATACAAATTAAATATGAAATATTTAGTAGCAACATTCACTATTGAAACGACTGCCGACTTGATGCAGGCCTCTCAGGATCTGCTTGCCGATGGTGCAGCCGAAGCCGGATTTGAATCTTTTGAAGAAACAGAAACCGGACTGGAAGCGTATGTGCAGAAAGAACTCTTCGACAAGGAGACGCTGGATGCCTATATTGCTGATTTCCCTATCGGGGATGTGAAAATTACCTACGAGGTGAAAGATGCAGAAGACAAGGATTGGAACCAGGAATGGGAAGAACAGGGATTCGAACCAATTTATGTGGACAACCAGGTGGTGATTTACGATGCGAAACATCCCGAACTCTATCCCGATACGAGCAACAGACCCGACATGATCGAAATAGGTATTGAGGCGAAACTGGCGTTCGGAACAGGAAACCACGAAACCACACGCATGATTATTTCCCAGCTGCTCCACATGCCTATCAGAACCAAGCGCATTCTGGATTGCGGAACGGGTACGGGAATCCTTGCCCTCACCTGCTCAAAACTCGGAGCGAAAGACGTGGTAGGCTACGATATTGACGAGTGGAGCGTGGAAAATGCCAAGCATAATGCCGTGCTCAACGGCGTAACTAACATGGAAGTACTCTTTGGCAACAGTCAGGTAATCAACCACATCAGCGGCGTTTTCGACCTGGTTTTAGCCAACATCAACCGCAACATTCTGCTCGACGACATGCGCGCTTTCCGTAGCGTGATGAACATCGGCGGAACCCTGGTTCTGAGCGGCTTCTACGAAGAAGATATTCCTGTACTCCTGGAGAAAGCAGAAGAACTGGGAATGCATGAAATAAACAGACAGATTGACAACAATTGGGCCTGCCTTGTTTTAGGGTCATAAAGATTCTTTTCTGATTCTAAATTATTCAGAGCGAAAAATCTGAAATCAGAAAAATCAGATTAAAACATACGAATAAAGGTTGGATTTTCGCATATTGCCAAAAGTCCAACCTTTATTCCATGAATTTCTTCTCATTATTATTGCTTCCTATGCAGAGCTGCTTGAGCTCATAATAACTGCCGTTGTAAATATTGAAATCTACGTAGCCTTTAATGCCCGGCAACTTGCCCACATCCGTATGCTGCCAGAACTTCCATTTGCCCTTATACTGGACCTTGTCAACATAATAGTGGGCTATCCAGTAAGGATAATCATCGAAGACAGGCGCACTCAGATATTGCTCCTTGAATTTATAATAGGTGTAGATGATAGGTTTAACATGATACTTATCCTCTACAATATGCAGCCAGGTAAGCACATCACGCTGGAAATCCTCCACACTCTTATCTGCCGGCTTATGTTCTATATCCAGTACCGGAGGCAAATCGCCATCCGTAAGATGAACCTGGTCTAGGAAATAATAAGCCTGTTCTCGGGCTGTCGACTTATTGCTCCAGAAATGATAAACACCCCGGATGAAACCGAAATCGCGAGCCTGATTAAAGTTCTCGCGGAAATTCTCATCGAGCCGTGAAGAACCTTCCGTACTCTTGATGATGACGAAACGCACAGGACACCCCTTGATCATCGCATTCTTGAGCTGTTCCCAGTCGATCTTGCCCTGATAATGCGAAATGTCGATTCCATGAATTTCGAAACCTTCAGGATATTCAGCATCGCCATAAAGCGCACGCCATCGGAAACCAGTTGGACCCACAAAGAAATGATAGAACAGAAAGACATAGAGCACGATAACCGCCGTTCCGCCTATCCACCACGCCCAACGGGGATAGCGTTGCAAAAAAGAAGACGAACGCCTTCTACCACGGGAGCCGCCACGCCGAGGAGTTTTCTTTCTCGTCATGGCACTCTTTTTCTGTGAAGAAGCCGTTCGTCTTGTTGACATATAAAAAAATATTTATTCTATTTTTTACTTAGCCTGCTCCAACTGGAGAGTCTTTGTGGTCTGGTCGCAAACCTCAGAAGGACCCCAGTACTGGATAGGACCTGGATAAACGTAAGCTGTTTCCTTAGCCCACTCATCGCGCTTAGAAGCGAAGAACTTGAATGGAGCACCATCCAGCTCAACGAGAGCCTTGCGGATAACTGGCTTGTTAGCACCATTACGACGCTCGATGTTCATCATCATAGTGATTGGCACACCACCTGCAATCCACTCTGCTGCAGGAGCTGTTGTGTTCTTGATGATTGACATGTAACCGGTCTTGCCGTTAGCGATGAGGCGTGAAGCGTTGAAACCGAGTGAGTAGCAGTAGTCAGCATCGTAGTTAGAAGGAGCTGCGCAACGTCCCTCGTAACCGAAGAAGTGGTGCTGTGCAGAGAACTTACCTACGTACTTACCCTCCTTCTTCCATGCAGCCAACTTCTCAGCTACCATGCGAGAAAGCAACTTCTCTGTCTCGATAAGAGAAACCTGTACGTTTCCGTGAGGGTCGCGGTCGAGGCAAAGCTGGCGAGCTACGTCAGCTGGCAAAGACTCCAATACTGCGAGGTTGTCCTTAGCGATGGCACCCTTAACGAATGCAATCTGCTCCTCAGCACTTGCAAACTCACGGCTCTCGCCTGTTGCAGGGTCTGTAAGAACCTCGTTCAATTCTGCGATGAGCTTCTTGATAGCTGGGATGAACTCGATCAAGCCCTCTGGGATGAGAACAGTACCGAAGTTGTTACCCTCAGCAGCACGGTTAGCTACTGCAGTTGCAATATAAGTAACCACATCATCGAGTGACATTTCCTTAGCCTCTACCTCCTCAGAAATCAAGCAGATGTTTGGCTGAGTCTGGAGAGCGCACTCAAGAGCGATGTGAGATGCTGAACGACCCATCAGCTTGATGAAGTGCCAGTACTTACGTGCTGAGTTACAGTCGCGCTCGATGTTACCGATGAGCTCAGAATATGTCTTGCAGGCTGTATCGAAACCGAAAGAAGTCTCAATCTGCTCGTTCTTCAAGTCGCCGTCGATAGTCTTAGGGCAACCGATTACCTGTACGCCATACTTCTTAGCTGCATAGTATTCTGCGAGAACGCAAGCGTTGGTATTTGAGTCGTCACCACCGATGATGACAAGTGCCTTGATGCCGAGTTCACGAAGAATCTCAATACCCTTTTCAAACTGGTCTTCCTTCTCAAGCTTGGTACGACCGGAACCGATGATGTCGAAACCACCAGTATTGCGGTATTCGTCCATGATTTCAGAAGTAATCTCCATGTACTTATGGTCAACGAGACCACCAGGACCGAGGATGAAACCATAGAGCTTGTTAGCTGGGTTGAGAGACTTCACACCGTCGAAGAGACCAGAAATCACGTTGTGACCGCCAGGAGCCTGACCACCAGAGAGGATAACACCTACGTTGAAAGCAGGAAGTTCCTTAGCCTCACCTGCCTCGAATGTAATAACAGGCATTCCATAAGTGTTAGGGAACAACGCCTTGATTTCATCCTGATTACCTACTGACTGTGTTGCTGCACCTTCAACTGCCTTTACTGGGCCCTGGAGAGCCTTAGGCAATTTTGGCTGATAAGCAGCTCTTGCAATCTGCAATGCACTTTTTTCCATAATTCGTTTTTATTTTAATTAGTTGAAACTTCAAAAACATCTGCAAAAATAACTCTTTTCTGCGAGATACGGAAAGAAAAATGCTAAAAATGCGTTAATAGATACATTTTTTCCCAAAAAATGATGTTATTTCAAAGAAAATGATTATCTTTGAGCGATATTTTTAATTATTCATTAATTAGGAGAAAAGAATTATGGCTAATAAAAGAGATTTAAAGCGCACAATCAACTACATTACAAGCGAACTTTTCGCCGAAACAGTAGCTGCATCTTTGTATAATGGTAAGCCTTCACAGGAAGATGTGGATGGCATTCTTTCAGCTATCGTCATGATCAACGGCGATTACATCAGCCGCGTGTCTCACCCGGAACCGGGAATCAAGAAGGGTGAATATTATAAGAAGCTCATAGGCGACTTCAACAAGCAGATGAGCGAAATCATCGACCAGATTTCAAACTTGGCATAATCCTATTATCATCAGAATCAGAAAATACACCTATTTATATATATGGTAAAAGGAATTTGTCAATGGATATTGTATAAGCGCTTGGGCTATAAGAAAATCGTCACCCAGGAGCTTCCTGAAAAGTATATTATCTGCATGGCTCCGCACACCAGTAACTGGGACCTGATACTGGGCCAGCTCTTTGCCCATGCTGAGGGAATCAAATGTAATTTCCTCATGAAAAAGGAATGGTTCTTCTGGCCGCTAGGTCCTATCTTCAGAAAGATGGGAGGTATTCCTGTGTGGAGAAGCAAACATACCAGCATGACGGATAATCTGGCCGCAGAAGCGGATAAGCGGAAGGCTTTCGGACTGTGCATTACGCCCGAAGGTACCCGCTCGCTCAACCCGGAATGGAAAAAGGGATTCTATTTCATAGCCCTCAAGGCGCATCTGCCTATCCATCTCTATGGGCTTGACTATGAGAAGAAGGTCATCCAATGCACCCGGCAGATTATCCCGTCAGGGGATGTTGACAAAGACATGCGTGAAATCAAGTTGTACTTCAAGGATTTCAAAGGAAAGAAACCGGAGAAGTTCACAATCGGAAATATTGATTAAACGTTAGAAGATAACGTTTTGTCAGCTATTAAAGAAGGAGTATTCGTAAAGTGAAACACCAAAACATAACATATTGTTTGATAAGCAGTTTGCTGTTAGCCGCTGGAGCTTCGCTTCAGGCTAACGGCAAATCATTTTTTCCTACCTACGAAGAGGCTAACAGCGGCGCATGGCAAGGCATAGATTATGATGGCGACCCATGGGTGTTTAATGTTTCCCGCCCTTATTTCGTTACGGCAGGACTACAGAACAGGCACCTTTCGCTATGGGCCTCGCACGGACGGTATTATTATGCCGACAGAGATGTATGGAAATGGCAACGCCCTAACCTGTTTTGCACAAACGAAGATCTCTTTACCCAAACCATCGTCGTGCCCTACCTCATCCCGATGCTCCAGAATGCGGGAGCCATCGTCTTCACACCCCGCGAAAGAGACTGGCAGACGAACGAAATCGTCATCGATAATGATGATGCTGTCAAGTCGGTTTATTATTTCGAGAAGGAGGGGAGCAAGCGATGGAAAAACTGCGATTCGGTCGGTTTTGCCAACCGCTACCGACTGAAAGATGGGGAAAATCCGTTCCGCATGGGAACCGTGAGACAGGCGAAGGCTACCAAGCGCAAGAAAACCAGCCAGGTAAGCTACCAGCCCCGTTTCATGGAAGCCGGCAAATACGCAGTCTACGTAAGTTACCAGTCGCTCCCCAAGAGCGTGAGCGATGCAAGATACATCGTTTATCACAAGGGCGAAGACACGGAGTTTTCCGTTAACCAGCGCATGGGCGGAGGCACCTGGGTTTACCTGGGCACCTTCGATTTCGACAAGGGCTGCAACGAGTTCAACCGCGTGGTCTGCACCAACAAGGCTTCACGCCGTGGAGTAGTAACTACAGATGCTGTCCGCTTTGGCGGCGGCATGGGAAACATAGAGCGTGGCGGTTACACCAGCGGATTGCCCCGTTGCCTGGAAGGAGCAAGATACTACGCCCAATGGGCTGGTGCTCCTTATAAGGTTTATGGAGGCAGAAAGGGAGAAAATGATTACGCCGACGACATCAACACCCGTTCGCTGATGACCAATTGGCTGGGCGGCGGTTCGGTCTACATGCCTGCCAAAAATGGCAAGCACGTGCCTATAGAACTCTCGCTGGCGCTTCATAGTGATGCGGGTTACAATAAGGACGGAAAATCTACCTTTGGAGCCCTTGCCATCTGCACCACAGATTATAATGACGGAATGCTGAACAGCGGAATCTCCAGATTCACATCCAAGGATTTCGCCAGGGCTTTGCGCGATAATCTCGTTACGGATCTGACGGCTCAGTTCGGAGAATTCGGCAAACGCTACCTATGGGACAGAAACTATTCTGAAACCCGTCTGCCGGAAGTTCCGTCGGCTATTCTCGAAATGCTTTCGCATCAGAATTTCCCTGACATGAGAATTGCTCAGGATCCGCTCGGAAAGTTCTATATCGCACGCTCTATCTACAAAACTATCCTGCGATTCGTAAACAGCAATCATGGAACCCGATACGTGGTACAGCCGCTGGCTCCGCAGAACTTCAGCGTTACGCAGAACCAAGGTGTTGCCCTACTCTCATGGACAGCCCAGCTGGACAAGACGGAACCTTCTGCCCGCCCTACTTCTTACATTATTTATAAGGCTGAGGGACAAGGCGGTTTTGACAACGGAACCATCGTGAACACCACCCGCTGCCAGATGCAGCTGGAACCGGGCAAGCTTTACCATTTCAAGGTGGCTGCGGTTAATGCAGGAGGAGAAAGTTTCACCACCGAAACCCTCTCTGTACTCTATAATCCTGCTGCCAGCAAGTCTGTGCTCATCGTAAACAATTTCCATCGCCTTGCCTCTCCGCAGGTCGTGGATGATGAGGAAAAGCAGGGATTCGACCTCAATCAGGATCCGGGCGTAAGCTACGGACTGACGGCGGGATGGAGCGGTAAGCAACAGGTGTTCGACAGAAGCAGAATGGGCAACGAAACCAGTTTCGGACTCGGTTTCAGCGGCAACGAAATGATTGGCAAGTTTGTGGCAGGCAACGACTTCAACTACGTTGAGGCGCATGCTACAAGTATTGCGGCTTCGGGCAAATATAATATTTCCAGCTGTTCGAGCGAAGTCATCGCCAGCGGCAGGGTTCAGATGAAGAACTATCAGGCAGTTGACCTCATCAACGGACTGGAGCGCCACGACGGCTATACTCACGCCTTCTTCAAGTCGTTCACGCCTGCCCTGCAGAACAGCATCAGGCAATACGCCAGCCAAGGAGGCAGAATCCTGATAAGCGGTTCTTACACCGGAAGCGACATGCAGACTGAAGAGGAACAGGCGTTCCTGAGCGATATTCTGAAACTCAGCTATGAGCCTACAGGTTCTACGGCCATCACCAGGGACATCAATCCCGAAGATTCAACCGTAACAGAACGAGACAGTATTGTCTACACTTCGCCTAACGTCAAGGGTTTAGGTCTGCAGTTCAGCTATTATAACGAGCTGAATGCCCAGCATTATGCGGCAACCCATCCCGAGATATTGAAACCGGTTGGCAATTACGCCTTCACGGCGATGCAATACGATACGGGAACGAGTGCGGCGGTTGCCTACAAGAGCACTACTTACCGCAGCTTCGTCATGGGATTCCCGCTGGAATGCATCATCGACGAAAGAACCCGCACCAGCGTGTTGCTCGGCATTCTCAAATTTCTGACAGATTAAATTCTAAGTAAAACAGATAAAAAAAAATTAAGCTTATGTATAAGATTCAAGCCAACCAGTCTGGCACTCGCTCTATCGAAGTGAGCGACCAGCATTTAGAGACCATCGAAAAGTATCAGTTACTCCGCAACCTCGTAGACAGCACAGGCATTATCGACGAGGAAGTGCTCGATAAACTGAAACTCAATGTGCGCTCACTCCTCGAGAGCAGCGACATCAAGGATAAGGAGTTGCTCGATCTCTGTCTCGACGTCATCTACAATCAGAACATGAAGGCGCTCGGTCTTCACAACCTCGTTCTGCTCTACGTAGACTGGAAAGACAAGAAGCAGGCTGAGGCTGCAGCTGATGCAGAACCAGACGCAGTAAATGATTAAAAAATATTGAATGGATTATAAGTTAACAGATTTCTTACCTACCACCAAGAAAGAATGCGAGTTGCGCGGATGGGACGAACTCGACGTCATCCTCTTTTCAGGAGATGCTTACGTAGACCACCCATCCTTCGGCCCTGCCATCCTCGGACGAATGCTGGAAGCCAACGGCTATCGGGTAGCCATCGTTCCCCAGCCCGACTGGCACGGCGATTTCCGAGACTTCAAGAAACTCGGTCGTCCTCGCCTCTTCTTTGGTGTTTCTCCGGGCGCCATGGACTCGATGGTGAACCGCTACACGGCCAACCGCCGCATGCGTAGCGAGGACGCTTTCAGTCCCGACTCCCGCCACGACATGCGCCCCGACTATCCATCTATCGTCTATACGCAGATACTGAAGAAACTCTTTCCCGACGTACCTGTAGCACTAGGCGGTATTGAGGCTTCGTTGCGCCGCATCAGCCACTACGACTATTGGAAAGACGAGCTCCGCAAGTGCATTCTCTGCGATTCGGGCGCCGACCTCATTCTCTACGGAATGGGCGAACGTTCTATCGTTGAACTAGCCAATGCCTTTGCCGAAGGCAAGACGCTTAGCCAAATCCACGAAATGCCGCAGGTGGTTTTCTACTGCAAGGAAAGTGAGATTCCGGGCGGTTTCAAGGACGATGACATCATCCTCCACAGCCACGAAGAATGTCTCCACAACAAGAAGGGACAGGCTGAGAACGTGCGCCATCTGGAGGAAGAAGCCAACAAGATGCATGCTCAGCGCATGATTCAGGAAGTTGACGGCAAATATGTAGTGGTGAATCCGCCTTTCCCGCTGATGACTACCGAGGAACTGGATGCGGCATTCGACCTGCCTTATACGCGTTTGCCTCATCCTAAATACAAGGGCAAGACCATTCCTGCCTACGAGATGATCAAGTTCTCCGTGAACCTTCATCGTGGCTGTTTCGGCGGCTGTTCTTTCTGCACCATTTCTGCCCATCAGGGTAAATTCGTGGTTTGCCGCAGCAAGGAGAGCATTCTGAAGGAGGTGAAGAAAATCATCCAGATGCCTGATTTCAAGGGCTATCTGAGCGATTTGGGCGGTCCTTCTGCCAACATGTACGGAATGCACGGCAAGAATCAGAAAGCCTGCGAAGTGTGCAAGCGCCCGTCGTGTGTAAACCCTCAGATTTGTCCGAACCTCAATACCGACCACAGCAAGCTTCTGGAGATTTATCATGCTGTAGATGCTTTGCCGGGAATCAAGAAGAGTTTCATTGGTAGTGGTGTGCGTTACGACCTTCTGCTGCATAAGAGCAAGGACGAAAAGGTGAATCAGGCGGCTAGAGAATACACGCGCGAACTGATTACCAAGCACGTGAGCGGCCGACTGAAGGTGGCTCCCGAACATACGAGTCCGGAGGTTTTGAAGTTCATGCGCAAGCCATCGTTCGACCTCTTCTACGAGTTCAAGCGCATCTTCGACAAGATCAACAAGGAAGAAGGTCTGAACCAGCAGATCATTCCTTACTTCATCAGTTCGCATCCGGGCTGTCATGAAGAAGACATGGCCGAACTTGCCGTCATCACGAAGGGACTGGACTTTCATCTGGAACAGGTGCAGGATTTCACCCCTACTCCTATGACCATTTCTACCGAGACCTGGTACACGGGGTACGATCCTTACACCCTGGAGCCGGTCTTCAGCGCCAAGACTCAGAAAGAGAAGCTTGCCCAGCGCATGTTCTTCTTCTGGTACAAGCCTGAAGAGCGCCGCGCCATCGAGAGTGAACTTCGCCGGATAGGCAGAGCCGACCTCATCGACAAACTATACGACAGGAAGAGCATGGGTGGCAGTTTCAAGGGTAAGAAGACGCATTATGACGATAAGGCGATAGGTTCTACATACGATAATCCTGGTGTAGGAAAAGGTGCTAAAGGCAAGCGTGGAGCTGGCAGAAATGCTTCTGAACCGAATGCGGGAAAAAGTCGTGGCAGAAATGCTTCTGACCGCTTTGCCCAAAGGGATATGGCAATGTCGGTTGCTATGATGAGGAGAAATACCTGAATAACGGAAAATCTCTAAAATCAGGTAAGCCTTCGAATGCCAACATCCGTGATGCCGTAGCAGCGGCCAGAGCCGAGCTGAGAAATCAGAAAGACCAGGGTGCCGGCTTCTTCAAGGACAAGAAGAAAAAGAGTTTCAACCCTAATTTCGACAACGACAACCATAACCGCAAGAACCGCTACAACAGCGGGGATAAGAACGAACGCGGCGGTCGTGGAAATCAAGGAAGAAATGAAGGTAGAGGCAGAAGAAGATAAATGCTAAAAAGAGGGTGAATCATATATTTATGACTCACCCTCTTTCATATTATATACTGAACTTTCCCAAAATAATTTAGTACTGTCTCAAAGCACCGAGTAATTCAGCATTCTCGCTCTTGTTTCCTATCGTAATTCTCAGACAGTTGCCGCACAGCTGAACCTTGTTGCGGTTTCTTACGATAATGCCTTGTGCCACCAGATAATTATAGATGGCGTTGGCGTCGGTCATTTTAGCCAGGAAGAAGTTTGCATCAGTAGGATAAACCTTCTCGCAGATAGGCAGATCCAGGAATGCAGCCATTACCTTAGAACGCTCCTGCAGGATGTTCTTCACCCATTCGTCAACCTTCAGCGGATTCTTCATCACTTCCAGCGCATGCTCCTGAGTAAGCAGATTGACGTTATAAGGATATTTCACCTTATTAAATATGTCAACAATCTCCTTGCTCGCAAAAGCCATTCCCAGACGGAGGGCTGCACAGCCCCACGCCTTACTCATGGTGTTGAGCACAATCATGTTGGGAAATCTGTCGAGTACGCTGCGGAATGTGCGCTCCGAAGAGAAATCGCTGTAGGCTTCGTCGATGATGACAATACCCTGGAATTTCTGCAACACCTCTACGATTGCCTCGCGGTTGATGTGATTGCCCGTAGGATTGTTCGGACTGCAGATCCAGATAACCTTTGTCTGTTCATCGCAGGCTGCCAGGAGTTTTCCGGCAGAAATCTGATAATTTTCATCAAGCAATACAGAACGATACTCCACATCGTTGATGTCTGCACAAACTTCATACATTCCGTAAGTAGGTGCAATCGCTACTACATTATCCTTGCCCGGGCGGCAGAATACACGGTAAACCAAATCGATGGCCTCGTCGGAACCGTTGCCCAGGAAGATTTTCTCTTCAGCCACACCCTTAATCTTGCTGATCTGCTTCTTCAGTTCAACCTGCAGCGGATCAGGATAGCGATTGTAAGGGTCATTATATGGATTTTCGTTGGCGTCGAGGAAGACGCGGGCATTTCTGCCTGCAAACTCCGTACGGGCGCAACTGTAAGGTGCCAGATTCCAGATGTTCTCTCGGCACAAATCTTTCAATTCTTTCATTTTTCTTTCAAAAGCTATAAAGAAGTATTTTTACAACTTCCCGTTTCACCCTATTGTTTCAAACTGTTCACTCTCAGTCTCATCGCATTGGCATGAGCTTCCAATTGCTCATTTTCCGCCATGGTCACTACAGCATTTCCAATGTTACGAATACCTTCTTCTGTAAGATGCTGGAAGGTGATTTTGCGATTATAACTGTCCAGGTTCACTCCGTTGTAAGCCAAAGCATAACCATGAGTTGGCAAGGTATGGTTCGTACCGCTTGCATAGTCGCCTGCACTTTCGCACGCATAGTTTCCGAGGAATACACTACCTGCATTCACTACCTTTTCTGCCAGCTGCTCGTAATCGGCTGTGGCGATAATCAGATGCTCCGGCGCATAAGTATTGCAGAGGTCGATTGCCTCCTCTTCGGTCTTTACGAGGATAAACTTAGAGTTGTCTAATGAGGTCTGTGCCATCTCCTTACGTGGCAAACGTTCAAGCTGCACTTCAACTTCATTCTTTACATCATCCAACACCTTTTCAGATGTAGTAATGAAGAAAACCTGAGAATCAAAACCATGTTCTGCCTGCGACAACAGGTCGGCAGCAGCAAACACAGGGTTGGCTGTTTCGTCAGCAATAAGACAAACTTCAGACGGACCGGCAGGCATGTCTATAGCCACATCGTGCAGGGAAACCTGCTGCTTGGCAGCCATGACAAACTGGTTGCCCGGACCGAAAATCTTATAAACCTTAGGCACGCTCTCTGTACCGTAAGCCATGGCTCCGATAGCCTGAACGCCACCCGCCTTAAAGATCTTGCTTACGCCCGCAATCTTTGCCGCCATGAGGATAGCCGGGTTCACCTTGCCCTCTTTATTAGGAGGAGTACACAGTACGATTTCTTTACATCCCGCAATCTTGGCAGGAGTAGCCAGCATCAGAACGGTGCTAAAGAGAGGAGCAGTACCTCCCGGGATATACAATCCCACCTTCTCTATAGCCACACTCTTCTGCCAGCAGGTTACACCAGGGCAAGTTTCAACCTTTACACCATCAAACTTCTGGCTATGATGGAATGCGGCAATGTTATGATGGGCGAGGTGCAAAGCGTCTTTCAGTTCTTGAGAAACCATTTTCTCAGCCTCTTCGATTTCAGCTTCAGTCACAGCCAAAGAATCGAGATGGGCATGATCAAACTTCTCCTCGTAACGCTTCACGGCTTCGTCGCCATGGTTTTTCACATCGTCGAGTACACCTTGTACGGTCGCATTCAGCTGCGAAACATCCAGGTGTGGGCGTTTTACAATCTCGCTCCATTCCTCCTTTGCAGGATACTTTATTACCTTCATTCCTATTATTAATGTTTAATTATTAATGTTTAATGTTTAGTTTTTAACGCATAATGTCTCTAAATAAACATTACACATTAAACGCTACACATTATTACAATATCATCTTTTCGATTGGTGTTACCAGGATACCCTGTGCACCGAGTTCCTTCAACTTGCCTATGATTTCCCAGAAACGCTTCTCGTCGAGCACGGTGTGGATAGAGCACCATTCCTCATCAGCCAATGGGATAATCGTAGGACTCTTGATGCCTGGCAATACTTCTGTAATCTCCTGAATCTTTTCCTTAGGAGCATTCATCATCACGTACTTCTTGTCCTGTGCAGAACGTACAGCCTCGAAGCGGAACAGCATCTCGTTCAGAATCTCATGCTTCTCCTCGTCCATGTTCCAGTTGCCGATGAGCAGAGCCTCGCTCTTCATCACCACCTCAACCTCAGCAAGATTGTTGCTGACCAGAGTAGAACCTGAACTTACAATATCGAAAATACCGTCAGCCAAACCGATGCCCGGACTGATTTCTACAGAACCAGTAATGACATGGATGTCGGCATTGATATTATTCTTCTTCATAAACTTGCGCAGGATGTTAGGGTAAGAAGTAGCAATCTTCTTGCCGTTGAACCATTCCAGTCCCGGATAATCAATCTTCTTAGGAATGGCGAGGCTCAGGCGGCACTTGCTGAAACCCAGACGGTCAATAATCTGCGCTTTCTCTCCACGCTCAACAAACTCGTTCTCGCCCACGATTCCGATATCAGCCACACCAGAGGCTACGCTCTGAGGAATATCATCATCACGAAGGTAGAGAACCTCGAGAGGGAAGTTGCTTGACTGCACCAGCAGGGTGCGTTTAGAGGCGCTTACTTTGATGTCTGCCTCTGCTAAAAGATTCATGGTGTCGTCGAAAAGACGACCCTTACTTTGTACTGCTATTCGTAACATATTTCTATATTTTGTTTGAAAAACATTGCAAAAGTACATATTTTTATTAGAATAAACAAATAATTTCTCACTTATGTGCAAAATATTTCGTACTTTTGCAGCTGAAATGAAGAATAAAGGATATTTATACGCATTATATGCACTATTTTTGCTCGCTGCCTGTGCCGACAAGAAACCGCAGCAGGAGCTTACGCCATGGGGAACTCCCGTAGGCGAAATGGAGTATGCTGACAACTCTGATGGGGCTGAAGGCGATGATAAGAAACCTGCTTCAACCAACAAAGGGCTTTCGCTCGAAGATATTCAGGCCAATGGTGAGCTCATCATGCTTACCGTTAACGGCCCTACTACCTATTATGATTACCACAGCCACGGAATGGGACTGCAATATCTGCTCTGCGAGAAGTTTGCCCAACAGATCGGTGTGTCGTTACGCGTAGAAGAATGTAAGGATACGGCTGAAATGGTACGCAAACTGGAGAAGGGAGAAGGTGATGTGATTGCCGTACCCCTACCCCGAAAACAGACCAGAGGCAACCTGCTGTTCTGTGGTGTTACGCCCGACAGCACCCGAACCCAATGGGCTGTGCTGAACGGTAATAAGAGTCTTGCCGACACCCTGAACGGCTGGTTTAAGCCTAAGCTGATTGCTCAGGTCAAGCAGGAAGAATCGTGGCTGCTTTCTTCTGCCAGCGTGCGCCGCCACGTTTATTCACCATTTCTGAACCGTTCTAAGGGTGTTATTTCCCGCTACGACCACCTCTTCCAGCGCTATAGCGGAACGGCTCGCATGGACTGGCGTCTGATGGCTGCCCAATGTTATCAGGAGAGCTGTTTCGACCCGAATGCGAAGTCATGGGCTGGAGCTTGCGGACTGATGCAGATTATGCCAGGCACGGCTGCCCATCTGGGTTTGCCGATGAGCATGATTCATGAACCTGAGGCGAATGTAGCTGCGGCAGCCAGATATATGGCGGAACTGCAGGGGCATTTTGCGGATGTGGGCGACCCGTCGCAGCGCATGCTTTTCGCCCTGGCTTCTTATAATGGTGGCTATTTCCACATCAGAGATGCGATGGCGCTGGCTCGCAAACATGGTCAGAATCCGCACAATTGGGGCGTAATTCGCGATTATATTCTGCGCCTTTCCCAACCGGCTTATTACACAGACCCAGTAGTGAAATATGGTTATATGCGAGGCACGGAGACGGTTAATTATGTAGATAGAATCAGAGCTCGCTGGGGCGAATATAGCGGTGGTTCAGGCTTCCATGAGAGTCTTCGTGGCAGCAGCGGTATGGGCAGCGGTTCCTTCCATGGAGCCCCTGTTAAATCCAAGCGCCACTACCAGAATAAGTACCATATATAATATAAATAGGTACTGAAAACGATGAGGAGATAGAAGACAAAGTTTAAAGCCGCTACAAGAAATATATGGATTTACATAGGGGGATGCATCTGATAAAAAATGCATCCCACCGTATTTCCATCCTTATCCTTTATTGCCAAATTAATCTTTATTTTAATAAGTTTCTTCCGCCTGTATCTTCAAGAATTTTCATCTGCTGAATGGCAATCTGATTGAGCTTGATAAGTCGCTCAGACTGCGCCATACCATCATTGATAAATACAGCGTTGAGATTCTCCATATTTGAGAGACAGATAAGTTCATTAATACTGGCATAGTCACGAATGTTACCTTTCTTGTCGGGATTCTGCTCACGCCATTGTTTCGCAGTCATGCCGAACATGGCTATGTTGAGTACATCCGCTTCATCAGCATATTTCATGGCAGCTTGCTCACGAGTCACTTCCGCAGGAATGAGATTTACTTTGATAGCATCCGTGTGAATGCGATAGTTTATCTTTGATAGTTCCCGCTTGGCAGACCATGACAATTGTTTCTGCTCATCAGCTTTAAGACGTTGATACTCTTTTACCAACAAAAGTTGGAAACGAGGACTAATCCACATTCCAAAGTGGTACGCAATGTCTCGATGAGCATAAGTTCCACCATATCGGCCAGCTTTTGCCATGATGCCTATTGCACCTGTTCTTTGAATCCATGCCTTTACAGAAAGCACGAAGTTGTTGCTTCCTGCTGCATTTTTAATTGTATCGAATTCGGTACAATTAAAATTCGGATTATATAGCTTTTCCCATTCACCGAGGTATTCTATTGTACTTTTGAGGCTCATCCATCTGAAAATAATATGCTCTTGCATTTGGCTATGTGCCATATCTGTCAGAGAGATACAATCCTCATTTTGAACATTAACAACAGATATTTCTGTATTTTCAACTTTTATCTTTGCCATAATCCTTAGTTTTTAGATAATACAAATCGGTGGTTACATATTGATAACCAACACGACTTTTATTCGATTAATATCTTTTATCTATTTTAATTGCTATCAGCAAAGATAATTGAAAATTTTGAAAACAGACTTACTTTGCAGCAATTTTATTATTATTTAGCATATCATTTAGCCAAAAATCCAAGAGAGAACTATACTATCAGCAACATTCACATGTTGCATCGGAAAATAAGTATAAATAGGGAACGCAGCGCGTTCCCTATCTGTTAGCCCCACTCCTTCTTCATATCAATGCAGGGGCAAGCTTTGTTGGCAAATTCATTGTGACCATGAATCGTGGCAAATGGATATTCCTCCTTCAGCTGCTCGATGAGGGCATAAATTAAAGTGCAAAATCGGCTATTCATGGGCTAAAAAACGGGTTTATCTAATCAGAAAACTCTAATTTTTCCGTTTTTCATCGCTGAAAACAGATATTGGAAGAATGCACAAAAAGCGAATGCTATGATTTAAAAAGTAAATATAAATTTCTTTTATAACCCAACATACAGACTATACTTCACACACAAAATATACATACCAAATAACTATATAACAATAGGTTATCCCTTTCCATCTTAGTATTGTTATTATGTAGTTTCTAGCTTTTTGGACTATTGCTACGTCAATAATTTGTTAATTGCTAGCAAAGATAATAAAAAGTTGGCAAACCCAAGAATTTTATCACGTTATTTAACGGAAAAATGCAAAATATGGAGGTTAGGAAGATGTTTTACCCCCTCTTCTAAGGGTAAAAAATGCCCCTCCTCGGACTCTAAATCATGCTCTAAAGGTAGGTATTTTTGACAAAAATAGAAGAAATGACAGGTAGAAAAAGGGCAAAAGAAGAACAATAAGATACAAATATGAGCCTGATGAATGTAGATTATTTTATACATACACAATTATAGCAAGACTACACACAAATCATATATAACATTAATAACCAACATTTTAGCGCATCTAATAATTTATTATCTCCCATCACTATGAGGATTATATTCCGGTCATTTTCGGTCATGGTCATTTCCGGTCATTTTCGTTTCGGGGGAGAAATGGTCATCTATAGTATAATATAAATAATATTTATATTTACTATAGCTCAAAATGACCCAACTCATTTTGAAAATGACCGAAAATGACCATGACCGGAAATGACCGCTTTTGCCTTTCTGTGTTCTCCATTGTACTTTTTCAGCGTTTTTTTGTTATTTGCAATAAAGTTCAGAAAGAAAATCAACAGAACTTATTGTATTACAGCTACTTATAGATTTTCTCACATAGAAAGTTAGGGTGAAAGCTTGCATTCTGCCCGAAAATGTTGTATCTTTGCACCGGCAATCGAAAGA